>Ga0233425_10000137_pt1 | contig 185263 bp, 220 predicted proteins | sample Watercolumn_Towu_2_FD_181712 | JGI IMG/M metagenome (GOLD analysis project Ga0233425, IMG submission 181712) | Freshwater microbial communities from Lake Towuti, South Sulawesi, Indonesia - Watercolumn_Towuti2014_140_MG | ecosystem: Environmental > Aquatic > Freshwater > Lake | place... | reverse complement strand
CGGGATTTATTAGAGTGAGATACGATAAGAATTTCTGGATGGAATTTGTTGAGAGTTTTAAAATTTCAAAAAATGATTCTCCTTTGGGAGAAGAAGCTATTGAGAGATTAAAGAGAAAAAGGTAATTAGAGTAACTAATGGTGATTGGATAGGAATTGCAGAAAATATAGGACAAACACCTATTGGTGATGTAGTAGAGTGCAGATATATTTCAAGTGAAAAGGATATAGCTAAATGTGCTGTTAACAGCTGGATGATTAGTCCAGGACATAGAGCTAATATTTTAGATAATCATTATGATGTTCTTGGAGTAGGAACTTATTGTACCACCTCAGATTGCTGGAATACTCAAGATTTAGATAGTTATTTTGTGACAACAAAATCAACATTAATTGTCTTATAGAATATAATTTCCTATTTCACACATAATTAATGCGCAAGATTCTTTAGTTTATGTGCAAAACGTTTCTTTTAGTGCAAAGCCGATTAATTAATAGTTCTTAGCTACATAAGCAATCGTCTTTGTTTTTTCTCCTGAAATTATACAGATTCCTTCAACTGCTTGTTCTTCTATAATTCTGGAATTTGCTCCTGTTTTTTCCTTCAACTTTTCCTCAACAAAAATATCATCTTTCATGAAAACTTTAACAATTTTACCATCTTCCAATTTCTTTATCAACTGATTAATATCTCGAGCAGAATCTATCCTTGAGTTCAAAAACTTTCGAGCATTCAGATACAAATTCTTTTGAATATCATCAAGGATTTCCTTAATTCTCTTAACTAATTCTTTATCAGAAACAATTTCTTTAGTTCCATTATCTCTTCTTACAATTACAACTTGTTTTTTATCTAAATCTTTAGGACCTAACTCAATTCTCAAAGGAATACCTTTCATTTCCCATTCGCTAAATTTCCATCCAGGACTATATCCATCTCTATCATCAACTAAAGCTCCAAATTCAGAAAGTCTATCTTTAATCTCTAAACAATTATCTAAAACTTTTTTCTTTGAATCTTCAAACAAAATTGGAACAATTACCATTTTATTCAACGCAATCTTAGGAGGTACAACAAGACCTTTATCGTCTCCATGAACCATAGCTAAAGCACCAATCAATCTTGTAGAAAATCCCCAAGAAGTTTGCCATACAAAATTATCTTCTTCATTTCTATCTTTATATTTCACATCAAAAGCTTTTGCGAAACCCTGTCCTAAATTATGAGATGTTCCCATTTGTAATGCTTTTCCATCAGGCATTAAAGCCTCAATAGTTAATGTGGTCTCGGCACCCGCAAATTTCTCCATCTTTGATTTGCGTCCAACAATTACAGGAATAGCCAAGGTTTCTTCCACAAGTTTCTGGTAAGAATTCATCATTTCATTCATATCATCGATAGCCTCATTTTCAGTAGCAAATGCACAATGACCTTCTTGCCATAAAAATTCACGAGTTCTAACAAATGGTTTAGTCTGCTTCACTTCCCATCTTAAGACATTACACCACTGATTTAACTTCAAAGGCAAATCTCTCCAAGACCTTATCCATTTGGAATAAGAATCATACATAATAGTTTCAGAAGTTGGCCTTATAGCGAGTCTTTGACCTTCGTCTTTTTGCTCTACATATGCCAATTCAGGAGAGAATCCCTCTGCATGTTTAGCTTCTTTTTTAAAAAAAGAGTCTGGTATAAGTAACGGAAAATAAGCATTCTGAACACCCTTTTCTTTCAAAACAAAATCAAAATTCTTTTGAATTTGTTCCCATATAGAATAAGCTCTTGGACGTATAATCATAAAACCTCTCGTTGGAGCATAATCAGCTAATTCGGCTTTCAATAAAAGTTCACTATACCAATCAACAAAATTATCCTTTTTGTTTACACCAATTCCTTTTGTATCTACCATAATGAAAGAGAAAGCAAATAGTTATTAAAGCTTATCTTCATCAACCCAATATGTCCAAAAAAGAAAGTGCAATATTATCAGACAATATTTCTCCGAATACATATTCAATAGAATTAACTCCTTCAAAAAATTTAGATGAATATACGGGAAAAATAGAAATAAAAGCTTCTATAATAAAACCAACAAAAAATATGATTTTACATTCTAAAGATCTAATTATAAAAAGTGCCACAATATGTGTTGGAACACAATGTTTACTACCAATATTAAAAGAAGATAAAAAAAATGAAACAATTATTCTAAAAAATATGAGAGATATTCCGAAAGGAGAAATAGAAATACATATTGAATTTTATGGGAAAATAACAGATTCTTTATCAGGAATTTACAAAAGTAAATATGAAGACAATGGTAAAACAGAATATCTCATAACCACTCAATGTGAAGCTTCATATGCCAGAAGAATATTTCCTTGTTTTGATGAACCAAATAAAAAAGCAAATTTTAACATTTCAGTAAAAATTGACAAAAGTTTAATTGCAATTTCAAATATGCTAATAAAATCTGAATCCATAGAAGAAAACCTAAAAAAAATAGAATTTAAAACAACACCAAAAATGTCAACTTATTTATTTTATTTAGGCATAGGAAAATTCGAATACATAGAAGACAAATATAAAAACACAAGGCTAAGAGTAATAACTACGCCTGGAAAAAAAGAAAGTGGACGCTTTGCTTTAAACCTTGCAAAAAAATATTTGGAATATTTTGAAAATTATTCAGAAATACCATACCCTTTAGAAAAATTAGATCTTATCGCGATACCAGATTTCGCGGCAGGAGCAATGGAAAATTGGGGCGCAATGACCTTTCGTGAAATGGTTCTTTTAGTTGATAAAGAAACATCTGCAAGAATCAAAAAAAGAGTTGCAGAAATAATCGCCCATGAAATCTGGCATCAATGGTCTGGAAATTTAGTTACAATGAAATGGTGGAATGATCTCTGGCTTAATGAAAGTTTTGCAAACTATATGGCTTACAAAGCTGTAGATCACTTCAATCCAGAATGGAAAATATGGGAGGACTTTTTATATGGAGAGGCGTCTAGAGGTCTATTCAAGGACTCTCTAAAAAGCACACATCCAATAGAAGTAGAAGTAAATAGTCCCCGAGAGATAGAAGAAATATTCGACGAAATAAGTTACGCTAAAGGTGGTTGCGTTCTAAGAATGCTTGAAGCATACGTAGGAGAAGAAAAGTTTCGTTTAGGCGTTTCAAGTTATCTAAAAAAGCATTCTTATCAAAATGCAGAAGCACAAGACTTATGGAATGCAATAGCAAAAACAACAGGAGATTTTTCCATAAAGAACTTAATGAAAACTTGGATATCTCAATCAGGTTATCCGATAATTGAAGTTTCAAATATAAAAGACAAAATAAAAATAAAACAGTCTCGTTGTAATAGTTCAAATAACCAAATATGGCCTATACCATTATCCATAACAAGTGAAGGAATTTGTTACAATAAATTACTAAGTAAAAAAGAAGAAACATATGATATACCTTCAAATAAAATAAAATTAAATCATGAGCAATACGGATTCTACAGAGTTAAATATTCTAAAGAAATAGAAGATTCTCTAAAAGAACTAATAAGAACAAAATCATTATCTGTAGCAGACAGATGGGGACTTAACAGCGATTTCTGGGCTTTATGTAATATAGCAGAAAAAAAAGTAAATGAATATCTTGATTTTTTAGAATATTACTCTGAAGAAGAAAGTTACATAATTCTTTCTGAAATATTCGCGAGTATAAGAAAACTTGATAGATTACTTACCGAAGAAAAATTTTGGATTAGCAAAAAAGAAAAAATCGTAAATAAACTATTACCCCCATACAAAAAGATACTTGAAAAAACAGGAATAAATCCAAAAAATGATGAAGAAATGGAAATCACACTTCAAAGAAGCACTGCTTTAGGATTTTGCATATTTGCTGGAGATAAAGAAGTAACCTCAGAATTACTATCAAAATATGCAAGAAAAGATGTTCCTATGAATATTGCAGATTCAGTATACCATGCAGTTGCAATAAACGGAAATGAAAAAGATTTTAATGAAATGATAAAAAATTACAAATCAGAAAAAGATTTAGAAAGAAAAACAAAACTTTTAGTTGCATTATATAGTTTCACACAAAAAGAGATTATAAAAAATGCTTTAGATTTTTCTATATCTAAAAATGTAAGAACCCAAGATATTAGATACATTTTTGGAAGCGTAGTATCCAATCCAAATATGTCTGAACCAATAAAAAAATGGTTTGAATCAAATTATGATAAATTGGTAAAATATCAAACATCCCATTTCATATTTGAAACAATTCTTGAAGCATATATATTATCTCAAAGAGACTTAAAAACAAAAAAAGAATGTGAATCATTCATGAAAAAAAATAAAATAAGTTATGAAATGATAAAAAGAAATGCATTAGAAATATTAGATATGAATATCAAATTAATAGAAAATGCAAAAAAAGAGTTTAAAGAATAATTTAAAAAACAACCAAAACCTCGAATATCAAGACCCCATAGTTTAATGGATTAGAATACGGGACTTCGGATCCTGTGATCGAGGTTCGATTCCTCGTGGGGTCGTTAAAATCAAACCGATGAAAATTAAATCACTTAAGTAATCTTTCTAAAACTTTTCTCGCAATATTTGAATCTGCTCTTCTGTCAGTAGCTTTCATAATAGCTCCAATTAGGAAGTTAAATGCTTTCATATCTCCATTTTTATATTCTAAAACAGCTTTTTTCTCTTTAAAAATAACTTCTCTAACATAATTTTCTAATTCTTTCTCAGAACTTATTTTTTCTTCAGCCTTGGAAGGATCAAAACTCTTAGGAACAAACTTGTTCAAAATTTGTTTAGCCTGTAACTCTGTTATTTTTCCATCTTTTACCATCTTCAAAAGCGAAACAAAATGCTCAAGATTAATATCAACATCAGCAAAAGATAATTTATTATAATTCAAAACTCTCAATAATTCAATAGTCACCCAATGCAAAGCGAATTTGCCATCGATGTGTTTTGCAACTTCTTCATAAAACAAAGAAATATCTAAATTTTTAGCCAAAACACTCGCATCGTATTCAGACAAAGAGTATTTCTTAATCAATTTATTTAATTTCACAGAAGGTAATTCGGGTAATACTTTCTTTAAAGATAACACATATTTATCTTCAAAAGTTACAGAAACCAAATCTGGATCAACAATAAATCTATAATCATCCTGTTGTTCCTTGCTTCGCATCCTCATAGTTATGCCCTTAGCTTCATCAAATCTCCTTGTTTCTCTAACACTTCCTTCTTTCATCTGACGAGTAATTTCAAAATCAATTGCGGATTTCATTGCATCAATAGAAGTAATGTTTTTTATTTCAACACGTTCAGTTTTTTGTTTTCCGTGTTCATCGATTAAAGAAACATTCACATCTACCTTGACTCCGGCATTTGAATCAGCAACCTTCAGATAACTTAAAGCATGGACTAATTTTTTTACCCAATCGCAAACCTCTTGGGAAGAAGTAAAATCAGGTTCAGTAACAATCTCAACAAGAGGCAAACCACTTCGATTATAGTCTACCTCTCCAGTCTTAGGATTCCAAGATGCAGGATCTTCTTCAAGATGCATACTATTTATTCGTATATTCTCAAATTTTCCATTAACGCCGAGAGGAACAGCATGAGCTCCACTCATAGTAGTCTGATATCCTTTTGGTAAATCTGGCCAATCATAATGCTTCCTCATCCAAGGCATTACAGAATTAACTTTGCAAGAAAGCATCAAAGCAATTTGTACAGCTTTTTTTACAGCTTCTGCATTAGATCTCATAGGTTTAGCTCCGGGTTGGCCAGTGCAAATTGGACATATCAAAGTATTAGGTTTCAATCCTTTTTCCCTAGAAGCAAGACATCTACAAAACAATTTCTCATTAGTTATAAGATAAGTGTGTATCTCCAATCCACATTTTAATTTATTCATAAATCAATAATAAAATGAAGATATATTAAGTTAATGGATAATTTAATGATAAAAACTTAAAAATTCACAAATTATCCATTAGAAAATTAGCAAAAAGTGAAAATAAATTTTCTTAATTACCGCCAAATTTTCTCTTTCGTTTATCAAAAGATTCTACTGCCTCTCTAAGCTGTATAGATCCAAAATCAGGAAAATGAATATCTGTAAAATAAAATTCGCTATACGTAGATTGAAATGGCATAAACCCACTCAATCTATACTCTCCAGAAGTTCTAATTATCAAATCAGGATCAGGAATTCCGCAAGAATCAAGATAATTAGCAAAATCCTCTTCAACTATTTCAGCTGAGCCATTTTTTAGAGCTTTATTAACTGCTCTTACAATTTCATCTCTCCCACCATAATCCATGCAGAGTTGAAAATTAAAATTTTTAAAATTCCTGGTAATTTTCTCCAGATGTTCAGTAATTTCTATTAAATTTTTTGGTAATCTATCTTTTCTCCCAAAATGTCTAAATCTTATTTTTTCTTTAATAAAATCAACTTCAAGTTTAGATAAAAGATTATGTATAATCTCAAAAAGAGAATCAAGTTCTCGCTGACTCCTCTTCCAGTTTTCAGTTGAAAACACCCATATTGTAAAGTATTTTATACCTAAATTTTGAGCTTCACTTAATAACGATTTCATTTTATCCGGTACTCCTCCGACTCTGTGTCCTTCTAATTCATCCAATCCTTTTTGTTTCGCCCATCTTCTATTCCCGTCCGGAATAATGACTATATGAGTTGGAACATTCTTTTTAATCCCGAGAACTTTTTTTCCAAGATTAAGAAAACTTGATTTTTGATCTGAAACAAAATTTTTATCTACTAAAATCTCAAAATTTTCAAAATCATTCGTCTTATTTCCAAAATGATAAGACATTCCTTCCACTTCAGATAAAATTGAACCTCTTTGAATCTTATTCAAAAATTTATTGATATTATCTTCAGTACCTTGAGCAATAATAATAACACTCCCATCAGGTTTATTTTGAACGTAACCTTTAATTGAAAATGAATCAGCTGTTTCCTTTGTAAACTGTCTAAATCTAACTCCTTGAACTCTCCCGAATACTTCTATCTTAATTTCTTTAAAAGTCATTTGACAATTTCCAATATTCTTTGTTTAAATCTATCAATGTCCTCAGTTCTAATACGCACTCCAACAGCATTTGCGTGTCCACCTCCACGAGCATCCTGAAACTCAAGAATTATTTTTTCTAAAATCTTTGATACGCCTTCACCTCTAAAAGAAACATTAGTATATGGTCCAAGAGTATAAGAAACACAAATATATTTTCCAGCAAATAAATATGAAAGTTGATTTGATAAATCAGAACTTATACTCATATTTCCACCATAATTGAAAAATAAAAGATTACTTCCATCATAACTTTTTTTAGCATCATCTAATAAAGAATTATATTTTTCTAAAATTTCTTTATATTTCAAAGCAAAGGCACTTTTTCCTTCAAGTTCTTTCTCAATATCATGGGGGTCTTTAGATGCAATAAACATATTTTGTAGTTGGACCACGTGAGAGATAGAATCTTTCAAACCAAAACTTAAAGCTCTTGCAATCCTCCCGACTCCTGTAGTATACAAAGCTTGAAAAGGTTCTATAATGTTTTTACCCCACATTTCAGGATATAAATCTGAAAATTTAGTGAAATCATCTGGAAGATAATGATCAGCAATACAACCTATGAGGGCAATCCAATAATCTTCTTCTCTCTTAGTAACAGAATAGCATAAATGAGTAGTAGACTCAGCGCTCTTTTTTTTACCGTGTATCGGGTTATAATAAAATAAGTTTTTATATGCATATTTTTCAATAGGAACTTCATGATGATCTATCCATACAATAGGAATGTTCAACATTGAAATTTCATTAACAAATTCTGCTCCAAGAGAATGTCTATCTAAAACAAAGACATAATCTCCATTGAGTTCTTGAACTCTTTTAGCATAACCAACATCAATAACTGGATGAGATTTTACAGCAACTCCCTTACCTTTTCCAGTAAATCTTCTAAGCAAAACATAGCTACAAAGACCATCAACATCATTATCATATAAGAAAATAGGATTTTGAGCTTTTTCAAGTTGTTCTCTTATTTCAGAAAGTTGTTTCTTAGTGAGCATTATAAAATCATAAAATGGAGCTTTTTAAGATTATGGAAAACTCATTTTTAAATAAAGTCTATCGATAACCAAAATAATAATCCACAAACGCATTACCTGTGATAACTGCACCAGTAATTCGTATCTTAGAAGCTAAAAAAGATTTTTCTAAAGATTCTTCGTCGCTAGACACTGTTTCAGAAGGAGTATCGCTAGAAGATGATTCTGTAGACACTGATTTTTCAGGAGCAACATATTCTTTAGGCAGAGAATCAAATTCTTGCGAGGGCTGCCAATTTCCTTTTCCTTCATTGAAATCTTCTCTTCTTTCCTCATCACTATAAGTACAAGTTCCTCCTGAAAAGTCCCATCTTCTTCCATTGGAATTTTCAGCACAGTATCTTTCTTTTCCTTTAATCTCGCTGTATCTTTCATCAAAATCTCTATAGCCTCCAAAGTCTTCCATATCTCCTTCTTCAAATTCTCTTAATGCACTGTCATAACAAGCTAATCTCTTTTCAGAATCTTGAACATTCCTACAATCAGGACTCTTTCTTCCTCTAGATACTGAGACTCTATATTTTTCATCAAATTCTCTATCAGAATCAGTTTTTTCCATTAATTCTTGACATCTTCTTCCATCACGAGGACTTTCACCAGTAAGTCCTGCATCTATACACTCTGGAGGCGCATTCTGTTGAAAAATAAATTTACCACAAGATTTATGGTCTGTAAGCCCCGCTATTACACATTCCTTAGGAGCATTTTGTTTAAACATTTCCGGCTCACAAATCTTACGAAATTCTCTTTCACTTGTAACTCCTCTATCTAAAGCTTCTTTCAAAGCAAACATACACTCATCAGGAATATCATCTCTGTGTTCTATAGTTATCCGCATACATTGTTGCCTATCACCCCTTTTTCTACCAGTTATTCCAGCTTCTATACATTCTCGAGGAATATCGTGTTCAAATCTCTCATCTCCAGCTACTGAAAATTTCCTTTCTATTTCTTCAAGCGCTTCTTGTAAATGAGGAGCATTTTCCAAACTATCCATGATATCTTCTCCTGCTTCTTCAGCAATTACGCAGGCACTCGAATCATCTTCAAGTCTGCATTTTTTTTCAGCTTGAGAAATTATTTTACATTTATCAACAAAGGATTGTATATTTGTACTAGATTCACAATCACAATTTGAAGGATCCTCAAAGCAAGAAGAAATAACTTTTACAAATTTATTAGCTTCATATCTCTGTTCTGCACTTAAATCCTCAAAAAACCTTTGTTCCCATCTCGAAGAATATTCATTTGGTTGACATATACGATGAAACTCTTCAGGATTCAAATTAGCCAGTTCTTCACAAAGAGTCTTGATTTTTTCTCTTATCTCTACAGCAGTGGCGAGATTTTTCTGCTTGTCCAATACATTATTTACAAATTCCTCTTGGTACTCATTTGGAATATCTCCCCTAATCTCCTCCAAAACATTTTTTATTTGAGCTACAGTCTTCCTAATTTTAGCTCTCTGCTCAGGAGAAATATCTTCCTCAAGATTTTCCGCTTCTTTCTTGAGAAGAATCAAAGCTATACGTGCACCTTCTACATTTCCATCTTGAATCATAACTCGAACTTCAGCCATTCTCTCTTTCATTCTATCTACTCCATTAATAAATATTTGATCCAGAAATTTATCAACACTATAAATAATACCATCATCTGGCGTGACTCCTGCATCAACGTCTAGTTCAATATCTCCATACTCTTTATAAATTTCTCTTATAAATATATTGTCAGAAACATCACTTGTTTGACCTTCTATATCTTCGCCAGAATCATCTATATCATCAAACACGACATTATCTTGAGCATAAACTCCAAAAGTTCCTAAAATAATTAACCCAAGTAAAATAAAAACAACACTCTCCTTCATATAATCTCATAACTTTTAAGATTTATAAATATTCTTTCAAAAAATAACAATCATAAAAACAACCTTTAAGAAATCAATCAACTACCTTAAAACATAAACAACAGTTACAGAAGCAGAAACATCAATATCTGAAGGATTAATCTGAAGAGCAGTATCCCGAACATCTGACCCAGAAGTGTCTTCTGCTTTTGCATAATAAACTACAGGTACATAATTGAAGTCTGAAGACTCAACAGAAACAAGTTTTCCTATTTTTTTATCAAGACCAGAAGCAGTAGATTCTGCTTTCTTACGCGCATCTTTACTAGCCTGCTCAAGAGCAGAGCTTTTGTAATCATTCTGTTTTTCAGGAGAAAGTTCAAAATTTATACCTGAAATTAAAGTTTCGGATTTTACTGCAGAATCAACAACAGAAACCACTTTATCAAAATCTTTAAGTCTGACTACAAATTGTTGACTAGCCAGATAGCCTTTAAGTCTTTGATTATTTTGAGTCCATTCATATTCAGGACCAACATTATAATAAGAAGTTTCAATATCTTTTTCAGACAGACCTAACAAAAAAAGTTCAGAATACAAAAGACCTACAGAAGACTTATGAGTATCTTGTGCATCTTTTAAACTATCAATATCTCTGGTTTCAATAGAAAGATAAACAGAAATCAAATCTGGTTCTACTTTAATGGAACTAAATCCTTGAGCAGAAACAGTTGCCTTGTCTCCAAGAAAACTATATGTAACTACAAATAACAAAAGAACAACTCCTATTCCTATCGCAATTTTTAAGTTTTTCATATTACAATAAATTTCTTCTAATATTTAAACAGTTCCTATACTTCAAATCAATTTGAATCTTTGTAAATTTGAGCGGATTAAAAAATTTCAGTTTTCTAAGACTGAAATATATTGGAATCATTTTTTTACTCCTGAAGAAAACCAGCCCCATAAAAAGTAAACTATAAGAGAAAACAAAGCACCTGCAAAAAACCAAACCCATGATGGAGTTGAATAAATATTTTCCGAAAAAGATCCAGCTATTGAGGGCATTGCTTTTGGAGCATCAATTGCTAAAGATTCAGATGCGATTTTTACACTCTCTACATAATTAACAGAAGAAGAATTTTCAAAAGAAAATTTTTTAATAATCAACGCAAAAATTCCAGAAACTAAAACTGCAGGAGCTACTCCTCTAATAATCCGTTTAGGAGAAATAACTACTCTCTTATTAGCCACTCTATAAACTGGAGTTTTCTTACCTTTAACACTCCAAAAAAATTCTGAAGATTTCTCAACTAAACCAGCAGAAATAAGCTTTTCAAGATTATATCCTGTAGTGTTCAAAGGAATAGAAAGCTTGACGGCAATATCAGAAGCAGTCAAATCCTTTTCAGCCAAAAGACCTAAAATTTTCACACAAGTCTTGTTAGCAAGAGCCTCTGCTACAATTCCAGTTCTCGGATCATCAATATCAATACTTATAGAGCTGTTACCCATATAATAATAATAAAATAGAAATATATAAACAAGACTAAAACTTCCATTTCAATTGAACCATTACAAGATAAAAATCTTTAAATAGAGTTCAATAATAAAATAAACATGAACAAGTGGTCAGAACTTTTGTTGGGCCTTATTTTGGTCGTAGGAGCTATACTTGTAGCTTACTATTCTCAGAATTGGGGAGCTTGGAACTTCTGGAACGCCGCAGGAGAATTTTTCAAGGGAGGCGTATTTTGGCTTGTAGTCATGGTTGGCGCTCTCTTCATTCTTCTTGGTATTTCAGACCTAAAAAACTAATAATATCCTAAGATTATTTATATTTGATAATCTCGACAATAATAGCTGGTATGATATGTTGAGATTTTAGATAGTATTAAGAACACAAGAACAATATTCTTTCTATGAAAAAGAAGTATGCTTTAAAGATGGAAGAAGAGCGCACTCTACTGTCTAACGAACGCACATTATTATCTTACATAAGAACCACATTCTCAGCACTAATTCTGGGATTTGCATTAATACAATTATCAAAAAATAACTCTTCCCTCTTAAAAATCGGAATAGCAACTCTAATCGGTGGTACGATCTTAGGAATAATCGGATTCATAGAATACAGAATTCACAATAAGCGCATACGTGAACAAGTCGAGGATACTGAAGAATAAAAGAACAACAATTTCTATAAACTTCAAAAAAATAAAATCTAAGTGTCAAATATTTGTAAAATATGTTTTGAAGAAGACTGCGATAAACACTCATTCTTCATAAGCAAACCTGTAAAAATTGACCAATTTAGTGGTTCAACTCCTCCAGGAATATTTGTAGGTAAATGGAATTACCCTAATGTTTACACAGGAATATTAGCTCCTCAAGAAATTGGAAATACGAGCATAATGTCTTCCCCTGAAGAATGGCATAAAAACAAACTTTCAATATCTCAAATAATTTCTTATAGACATCAACTAATTTACGGACGCACACAATCCAATATTAAGAAAATAGAAACAAAATTCCTATCAGTAATGAAAGAAATCGCAATGACTCACAAATCTATTGCAACAGAATTTCATTTAAAAAAACCAGTTACATCAAATAAATAACAAGACGATAAAAGTCCATTAATACCGAAAGCTGCAGAAATAGACCTTGCAGAATTACAAGAAAATGCTCCAGTAATTCCAAAAGTAGATTACCTCATTAATGATACAGAAGTAAAATCATCAATTGCAATACAAGAATTACATAAAGCAAACACTCAAAATTCAACAATCATAAAAATCTTATCAACTGGTCTTTTAGAATTAAAGAAAAACAGAAAGCTAGTACCCACAAGATGGTCAATAACAACATTAGATGACACCATTTCAAAAAATAAACTAGAAAAAATAAAACAGTATCAGGAGTTATCAACATATCAAGTGTTTCACTCAGAATATCTGGGAAACCATTATGAATTTCTACTAATTCCAGATACTTTCTCTTTCGAAGTCATAGAAATCAAAATAACTCTTCCACCAACCAAGAGTTATTTGGATACTCAAAGTTTTCATAAAAGAAACTTTGACATAAGCATAAAAAATCCTTATAATACCGGAGTCTGGCAAGATTACGAAACAATTTTTTCAAGAAAAAAATATGCAGACTCAGTTACAGAAGCTTATTATGCAAACAGATTAGCTTTAGCAGAATACTTAGATTCAATAAAAAGACAAGCTACTTGTCTAGTCTTTAGAGAAATAAGACCCTAATATTATGCTCCTTGCGGAGTTGGAATTTTAAGAGAAACAAGTAGAAAAGCATTCAGCAAAAAACCAGAATCTTTCAACACATTACAAGAAGCTCTAAACAACATTCAATCGCGCTTAAAACAAACAATTTCAAACTACACAAAAAAATCTGTAATACTAAAGCAAAAGAAAACTCAAACTAAAATAAGTAATTTTGTATCAAATAGATAAAATGAATTTCTCAACCGATGTAGAGCATCCAGAAACTACGATAATTAAGACTGTTCTTTCTTCAATCTTTTAAGAACTTCTTGAACGTTTTTATTCAACTGAATCATTGAATCATCTAATTCGCCTTTATTTTTAGTTCCAGTACATACAAGTTTACCATTAGAGAAAAGCAAGAATGTAGCATTTGGTTTATCTAATTTATAAACCAAACCTGGAAATTGTTCTGGCTCATACTCTGTATTCTGCAACTCCAAAGCTAAAATATTTAAGTTCAAATCAATCTCGATACTTCCAGAAGCCACAATATTTTGAACAGTCACTTTGGGCTTAGCAGTTATTCTAACCCCTATTTTAGCAAGTTGTTTAATTACTTGATCTACGACTTCCTTAACTTGTGCAATACTTTTTGTTCCAGTACATACCAAATTTCCAGAAGAAAAAACAAGAACAGCAGACTTAGGTTTTTTTATTCTTAAAACAAGCCCCGGAAATTGCTCAGGATTATATTCAGTATTACTCTGTGTTTTAGCTAATTTAGTCAAAGAAACTTCCTTACCAAGAGAAGCAGTAGCGACGATATTTTGAACAGTCAGATTGGATTTCGTATCCGGCATCAATATTCAAACAGAAAACTGCTTTATAAAGCTTATTAAAGAGCTTTTTTATTAATTTTTCTTGACATCCTGACCACTTCGTTTTTTATATCATCTAAAGAAGCAATATCATGAATTCCTCTTTCAGGCCTATAATGATTTATTCTTGGAAATCTCAAAGCATATCCAGAAGAGTAACTTGGACTCGGTTGTATATTTTGATAAGTTACAGAAACAACAATCGTTGGTTTGACTTTTACAGAATTTGAATCTTCTGAAATTATCAATGGCTGAAGTAAATTATCGATTTCTTTGTAAGAAGTTCCCTCTGATTCTTTTTCTTTCAACCCTGAAGAAACTTTTCCAACCTCTACAAATTTATCTCCATTTTTAACAGCAATAATAAAACTCGTGAGCCCTCCAGATCTTTTACCAGTACCATATTCTGCCCCAACAATTACAACATCCAAGTCTTCAACAACGGGTTTCAGTTTAGCAATATTTCCAACATATCTTCCAGAAACATATTTAGACTCCATATTTTTTATCATAATTCCTTCTTCTCCAATTTTCAAAGCATTTTTATAAAAAATTTCAGCTTCTTTATCGCTATCCGTAATAACTTGCGTAGACAATCTTATTTTCTTAGGCATATCTCTAATAATTTTTGTTAAAATTTCTCTTCTTTCTTTAAATGACAAATCAATAGTAGAATTACCTTCAAAATAAAGAATATCAAAAACATTTAATTCAACTGGTATTTTTTTCGCTAATTCTTCAATGTGATATTTTCTTTTTATTCTCTGACTTACAGATTCAAATGGTAAATATTTACCAGAACTAAAATCATATCCTACAGCCTCTCCATCAAGTATAAATCTTTTAGCAATTACTCCTTCTTTAACAAAGGAAACAAGGTCTGGAAATTGATTAGTTACATCTTCCAATCTTCTTGTAAATATCTTTATTTGTTTGCCATCAGAACTTATAATCGTTCTAAACCCATCATATTTATGTTCAAACGCCGCAGGTCTTCCACAAACATCAAAAGCCTCTTGTATATTTAACACCTTAATGGGGAGCATAACATTTACAGGTCTTCCAGGTACCAAAGACACATGATTCAGAGATTCGATACCTTTCTTACACAGCCTTATAATTTCTGCAAAATCATTAACTAAATCGTTAGCTTTTTGAACAATTTCTAAACTCTGCTTATCTCCATGAAAAAAATGAGAATTTATAGCTTCAAGAATTACAGCATCAGCAACTCCAATTCTTAAATCACCAAGAATTGTTCTTACGATATATCTAGCCTCGATAGGTTTTGAATTTATAAGCATTTCAGAGATAATAGAAACTCTCTTATTTATGGCTCCATCGCCTACAATTTCAGACAATTTGCGTATATTATTAAGTACATGACTTACAGTAAGAGTAACAGATAGTAAAGATTTCTGTTTTGATTTATCTATTGTGAAAAAAACAACATCTCCCAAGTCTCCATTTTTCTTAAACAAATCATTAATTTTTTCAATAGAATTTCCAGTAGATTTAGCAATAGATTTTATTATTAACTGTGTAGATACTCCCGTTTCTCGAGAATCATAATCCGGAAATACTTTTCCCTTCAAAAGATAAATAAACTCCTCATTATTTTTTAAATATCCAATAAAATCTGCTAAAATCTTAATCTTCTCAAGTCTTTTAGAAGTTAAAGCTAAATTTTCATACAATAAAGCAAACTCTGAATACAACATAAAAATTGAAAATCAATAGATTATATAAAACTATTAAATCCAACCTTTCTTCCTAATTCCCAAATCATAAATCTGAAAATCCATAGATTTTTCAGGAAGACTTCTATGTTTTCTCAAATAAGCAGTTCTACGCCCTCTTTCATTAACTAATTCAATAAGACATTTGCTCCAATATCTTAGAATGTCTCCTGCGACCATCTTCTGTTCATTATTCCAATTATATACTTGATTAGTAACTAACACAGGAATATTTTGTTTTCTTGATATCTCTGCAAGAATTCTCATCTGTTTTGTCAAAGAAGAATTAACCTCCTGAATATTCACAAGTTCTTTCTTTCGCGCATCTGCAAAATCTAATCGATAAAGCATAGTCATTCCGTCCACAATAATTAAAGAAACATGTTCTTTGAGATTTTTCAATATTTGATTAAATGCCTCTTGTTGTTCTCTAAAATTTGTAGGTTTTAAGACAAGAATTTTTTCAAGAATTTCGTCTATATTTGTTTCTTCCCTTCGTCCATTTAAAATTTTAGAATTTATGAGTTGTTTGACTCTTTCAGAAGAAAATCCGCCTTCAGTATCTACAAATATCACTTTTTTTCCTTTCTTAGCTTGTGAAACAGCAGCAATCATACAAAAATTAGTCTTTCCAGTTCCAGGGCCTCCATAAAAAGTAGTGATGATATCAGAATCGTAGCCTCCCTGAAGCCACACATTCAAATCGTAGCTACCAGCAGAAATTTTAACCATAAAATAATCAAGAAAAAGGATATAAAAAAACAATTACAATCAAAGAGATAGATAAATTATCTTTTTTTCTTTGACATCTTTGAGTCAGACATTGAAATCATCTTACACTTATTACACATAAAGGAATGCCAGATTAAAACAAGACCTGCTATAATAAATACCCATTTAGAAAATGAATTTGGCCAAACGGCAAATAATATGATTATCAATCCCAAAATAGCCTCACACCAGCTTTTACACATATAACACCTCCAAAGACAATTAATTAAAATACTTAATAAATCTAACGATAACTACATTAAAAATTACTTAGAAACGACTTTCACAAGAGAGTCGACATCTTTAGATATAGAAGAAACAGCTTCAGAAACTGCTTTCTTCACACTCTTTCCAGAACTTTCTATTCTAAAAATAGCTGGTTGAGTCAAATGATCTCTTCTCCAAGCAGCAAATTTTATTCCTTGTTCATTCAAATAAACTCTTAGAGCTTCAGCAACTGTAAGATTATCAATTCTAACTTCACAAACATCATTAATATGAGAAACAATTTCGATATGCATATATCAAATCAAGAAAATGGCTTTTTAAATCTTGTTAATCAAGTTAAATTTGTTTGAAAATCAGAACACTTACCCTCAAAAGCTAAAGATATGTTCTTAGCAATTCTCTCTATAACTGGAACGGAAACACTATTTCCAGCTTGATGATATAAGTCACTATCAGAAACATCTGAAGGTAATTTGAAACTTTGGGGAAATCCTTGAAGTAAAAAACATTCTTTTGGAGTAAGTTTTCGTATACCTTTAGAGAAATCTAGAAAATAAAGAGTATCCCATTCAGAACGAGGTCCAAATGAAGTAAGATCCTCATCAATACTTGAAGCTTTTATCTGTATTCGTTCTCCGGTTCTCCTATTAAGGAGATCATAAGAACATTTACCTTGTCTCAATCTCACAACTCTAACACATTCAGGAAAGAACAAACAAAAAGCATTTTCACTAATTACCTCTGGAAGATTTATACCCCTAGTAGATATTTTTTTTATATCATCATTAAGATTCTTCCACCTAAAATAGAGTCTTCTTAATTTCCATCTATCTAATCTTTCAAATATAGTAACAAGAGCTTCTATTTCTTTTTCTAGTATATCATATTTCTTCCACTCAATTCTCATAAAAACCTCAAATTAAAAGAACTTTAAAACTTATCTATTAATCATCAACCAACTCAATCTCACTATTAGACATTAAACTGCTATTCGGAATAATTGGTTTTGGAGATGCAACCTTTTTCAAAGCTTCTTTTTCCTGTTGTTCCTTTCTTTTCTGAAGGTCCGCAAGATTTACAGAAGAAGCTATTGCCCCAAATTTCCTTAAATTTATGCCAAATAACTGTTCCAACCGATTTATCAGAACAAAATCGTCATAAGGCAATTCTCCAAGTTCAATCATTTTAACATCACTCTCAGAAGCCATAATCATTTCAGCGAGTTTATGTCTTGTAATATTTCTTTTTTTTCTTTGACGAGCAATTTCCCAATGAAAATTAGGAATCAAATCTTGAATAACATTATTTTTTTTATTTCCAAATTTTCCAATTTTCCAATCAGAAAAAACAGATCCTTTCTTATCATCAACATTTTTTTTCATAGACATATGTATAGATTGAGAAACTGGTTGCCTAGGTTCGGAATTCAAAGTTCTCAAAATAAACAAATCTTCTTCAACAGCTACAGAATAGAGAACCCTTACAATCTCACCATCTCTGATAGCCTCAACAAATTTTTCGGAAGCATAATTCTTCAAGTCAAGATATTCCATAAAAAAACCAATTAAATGCTGTTTAAATCTTTTATGGCGAACGAAAAAATACTTCTAAGAATTATGGACTTAAAAAACAAGTTTTTCCTCAAGTTCTGTAAGAGTAGGATTTTCCGTTGTGACTATAGCGTCATCTATTATAATTGAAGGATAAGTGTGAATATTCAAAGCATTTGTAAGTAAATCAACAGAACTAAGCCCAGTATCTGAAGCTATAGGAATAAGTAAAACAGTATCTGAATGGAGTTCCTTTAAATCATAAAGCACTCTTGAAAAATAATTCTGCTTAGAACTTATTTCTATATTTTGTGAATTGTACAAATAAAAATAAGTAATTATGTGAAAATCATTTCCACATCTTTCTTTAAGATTTTTAGATTCTTTTAAGAGCAAAGCTCTAAGTAAATCATATCGTTTATGTAAAACAGTTAAATCTCCAAGTCTACCTATCCCGTCAATTTCCTCTAATTCAACAGCCTCTGAATAAATCTTATCGGCAAAAGCAAACAAACTGACTCTAGCTTGAACACATGAAACATTATAGTCGTTTATTATCTCATGAGTTAATTGGTCATCTAACAAATTAAGTTCAGAATCTATAAGTTTTGAATAAATATTATCTGACTGAAATCCTTCAAGAAAAAACCCTAAAATAAGTCCAAATCCAAAGATTATCGCTGTAAAAATGAAAGCTTTCCAAAATGCATGTTTGCTCATATGCTCACCAAGAGTATTTACCTCTTATATATTTAGTTAATGCAGTTACCATAATAGAAGGATATATAGTCAAGTAAATAAGCAAATAAAACAGTATATTAAAAATATTTGCCTCTGGTTTTTTCCTCATCCCCATTATTTCCAAACCAATCATAGTGAAAACAAAACCCCATAAAAGCAAAGCAATCCCAAAAAAGTTAAGAACTGTAGGTTGTATCGACAAATCTTGAAATCTAAGCAAAGTTGCGCCTCCATAGACTGCATATTTTACAGATAAATATTTGATAATTATTCTTTTTATAAAAAGATACGTAAATATTCCTAATCCAAACAAACCAAGAAACAAAGAGAAACTAAAAAAAGGAATAATAAAAGCACCGAGCATCCCATTTTTAAAAATCAGTTTTCTATATTTGACAATGCATTGAGTTCCACCAATATTCCACCTTATTCTCTGTTTCCACCACTTTCTAAATTTCTCAGGAGTTTCTGAATAAACCCGTGTAGCAAGACACATTCTAGCAATATAACCATGCGAGAGCAGTTTCCAAACAATTTCTATGTCTTGTGTTAAATTCTTAGTATCAAAAAGACCAACTTCTAATAATGCTGATTTTTTATAAACTGCAAAAGGCCCAGGAGTAACATATACAGCATCAACACAATCAAGAAGTTTTCTATTCCAAGCAATAATTGAATACTCTAACATTTGTATTCTCTGCATAAAAGTTTTATTTCCTTTAGCCATTACTGCACATGTGACTGCTGCAACTTTCTTGTCATGTTGCAAAAAACCAATCATTTTTATCAGAGCGTCTGACTGAGGCATTGAATCAGCGTCTGTAACGGCCACAAAATCATACTTTGCAGCTTTAACTCCGATATTTGTAGGTTCAGCAGCTCCTCCAGAATTTCTAGAATTTACAATTAATCTAATCTTACCCGGATATTTCTTAATCATTTGATTAACAATTTCCACAGAATTATCTTTAGACATATCATCTACAACGATAATTTCCAACATTTCTTTCGGATAATCTAAATGCATAAGTGAGTCAATCGCTTCAACAAGAGTCTTAGACTCATTATAACAAGGCATCACGATACTAACAGGAATAGGTTTCCCAGAAGGATGTTCATACAACTTCTTCTTATTAGGATACCATAAAAAAATTAACAGGCTAGTCATATACAAAGTCACAAAAATATAAACATAAAAAACAAATTCAATAAAATTCATTAGTTCTCCTCAAGAATTTTAGTATTTCTATCAACGTCTAAAAAATGTGGTTCATTTTTATGAGCGTCATTCTCTGCACGATCAACATTAAAATATTCATAAAAACTTTCACTAAGACCAATTTCAGCAGTATGGCCTATTTTCTTCTTCAAAATCAAACCCATTTCTACAAATCGATTTATATGATCATACGCTTTATTTCCTCTAATTTTTATCAAAACACTTTGCTTCATAGGTTGTTTATACGCAATAATAGCTAATGTCTCCTGTTCTGCCTTTGTAAATTCAGATTTTCCAGTGGCCAATTTGTTTGACATATAAATAAAATCAGGATGAACATCCATTTTCCAAAGTTCCTCTCGCTGAATAATTTCTATTCCAGTCGTTCTATATTTTTCTTCAAGAGTTCTCAAAATATCCCTTAACAAGATAGGATTAACATCTGTAAGAGCCACAAGTTCTTTTAAACTTAGAAATTTGCCAGCAACAAAAAGAGCAGCTTCAACTTTTCTCAAATTCTCTCTTTCTCCTGCACTATCTATTTCAGAAACACTTTCACGAGTTAAACCAGAAGTAGTATCCATATTAGCCCAAATAAAGAATAATATAAAAACATTTATCCTACAAAAGAAATCAAGAAACTCTCAATAAATGCCGCTATCACCAATAACGAAAAGATAATAGTCAAGAAAACCTTCAGAGATTCTTTAATCCTCAATATAAGATTTTTCTTTCTTTCAGGATAAAACATAGCAGAACCAATATAAATACCAAGCCCTATTGAAATAAATATTGCTGGAAGTTCAAAGATTCCATGAGGCAAGAGTCTCCAAATTACTCCCCATCCAGCTTTAGCAGAAACTTCAAAATAAACATATCCTAATAAAGTTCCATTAAAAAGCGCATGAAAAATAGGAAATATTCCGAAAAAAACACCAAGAACTATAGCAACAAGTGAGCTAGTCAAATTATTGCTAAAAATAAACCAAAACATTTCTACAAAATCTAATCCATAAGTTTGCCCAGCAATTTCTTTTATAAGTTCTTTAAAATATTCTCCAAATAAATCTGCCTCCATAAAACCAATTAAAGAACCGGCAATAAACAAAAACATTGCAATAAAAAAGAATTTTTTCTTACCTACTAAAAAATTCCATGAATCTGCAAACAACTCGTGAATTTCATGTTTCCAATTTGCCTCTTTTTTCTTCACGGCCATTTTATCTTAACATCTTATTTAATATTTTAACTTTCTGTTTATATTTATTTCTCAAATAAGCTCCATAAACAAGGCCAGCTACAAGTCCTCCAAGATGAGCAGTATTTCCTATTGGAAGTTTTACAAAAAACGCAATAATAAACAAAGGAACAATGGCAATTATGGGAGCTATCCAAAATGGAAGTTTTAGAGGCATAGCTAATTTTCTAAGACCTAAATTCATAGAGAACATAGAAAATATCATAACAAAAATCAAAATTGTCGAAATAATGTCAATTGTTCCAGAAACACTTGGAAAAATATTATCCAGAATAAGTTGCATAACGAGAACGATAATTGGTCCAATAATAAGATATATTTCTTTTTTAGGAAGAAGGACAGCCAATAACCCAAGCAAACCAAATATGGCACCACTAGCACCTACTGCATAATCATCAACACTTCCAAAAATAAAATCTCCTCTTGAAAAAGAACTTCCCGTTAATGCGAGAAATATGAAAAACAACCCTCCGATAACGCCCGCAATCAAATAAAACCAGAAGAATCTTCTCCTTCCAATTATTCTTTCAGTTAAGCTTCCCAAAAAGAAAAGTGAAAACATATTCACGAAAATATGAAAAAAACCTCCGTGCATAAACATACTGGTCACAACAGTCCAAACATTCTTCAATTCTAAAACATTAGAGGGTTTTATAGCAATAAAATCAAAAGAAGAAGAATTTATTTTTAAAATTATTAAAAAAAGGAAAAACAAAATTACGTTAATAACAATTAGTAAATTGGTGATACTCCAATAAGAAAAAAACGAAACTTTTTTTTCAGGAACATTTCTTCTAAAATCTCTTCTAACTACCATTTACCGCTTTACCTTTTTCTTCTTTGAAGGTTTTTTCAAAGATTTCTTTTTATCTTTTTTTGAAGATCTTGTTGATTTTTTCTTTGAAGTTTTATTCTTTGCTTTGAGCTTAGCATTCTTTTTATTATTTTCCTCTATAATGCTATTAAGAACAGTTTCCACATCAACTAATTTAGTTCTAAGTCTTTGTAATTGTCTTTCAGCGTCCTTTATAGAATCAGAAGAATTCTTCATATCGAAAACAGTTCCACATTCAGAACAAGTAAAATTATTCAACAGGGCCTGCTCTTCATTTTGTTCCATACCACAAGTTTTACAATGATAAAATTGGGTCGTTTTTTTAGTTGAAATTGCTTGATTTAAATTTTCGATGTCTCTCAAAAGCCTATCCTGATAATAAGTCAAACATTTTTGTTCATCTAATGTCCAAAAATAAGTATACCACCCTCCATTTTTAGAATCTTTTTTTCTATTAAAATAAACAAGACCAACATCTGCAAGTTTATAGAGTATGTTTCTTGTTTGATTTATCGTAAAATTAAGTTTTTTAGCAATTAAAAATTCATTGACATTTTTCTTTCCTGCCAAAACCTCGACAAGCTTATCAGCACTTGAACCAGCAGTCATTTGAACAACTTCTTGTAAAAATTTTTCGAGCATAGACCACATTTATTATATTCATAATAAAAACCTTTCTAAAAAAATAGTAACTACTATACAATTAAGATAAACCTATATAAACAAACTTTCAAATCTACAAGTAAATATGTTTGGTATGAAAAAGACTCCCGAAAAGAAACTCCCAGAGTTCAGTTCAAGCACTCCATCTATGAGTGATTATCGTAAACCTCAACTCCCAGCATTTGAAATGGAAAATCCAGAAGAGATACACAGACTTCCTTCATTTCCCGATTCTCCTATGAATAAAGGATTTTCTCAAAGTGCTATAAAAAGCGCAATAGAAGAAGATAAAAATCTTCCAGAATTGCCGGAATGGATTCCTGAAAATAAAGAAAACGATTCCACATTTACCACAAGCAGAACTAAAGAGATGGATGAATGGAAACCTCAAAGAATGGAATTTCCAAATAGCTCTTTAGAAGAAATCAGAAATCCTCCAAAGATTAATACAAGTGTACAAAATACAATGACTCAAAAAAAACATCTTTTTGTAAAATTGGAAAAGTTTAAGGAATCTCGGGAATCCCTAACAAAAATCTCTGAAAAATTAGATCAAATGGAAGACTTGCTTAAAATGATAAAAGAAGTTAAAGCTAAAGAAGATGCAGAGATAACTGAATGGGAAAAGGATATAGAAAACATAAAATCAAGAATTTCTTTCATAAACAGAGAGATATTTGAAAATGCCTACTGAAGAGAGATTTGTTGGTCTTGAAAGTTCTCAAGTAATGGCTGGAAAAAAACAGTTACTTTATAGTGAAATGGAATTACTTACAGTATTGCAAAAATATAAGCGATATAAAAAACTTAGAAAAGAAGAACTTGCAACAAAAAATCTATTAAAAAAAGTAATCACAGATATAAAAAATGAAATGGAAATACTTATTCAATATATGCCTCAAATAAAAATAAGAAACTCCGATACAGAATCTATGAATGAAAATACGACAAAAAGAGATAGTTTAGAAGAAGAGATACAGGAAATAAGAAGAAGAATATTTTCTCTTTCAAAAGCTTAAAAGTAAAATTTAAAACGCCTTTTCACAACATAAATTAATGATAACTCGTCAAGAATTGATAAAAAAATATATTTCTTTCTTTGAATCAAAAAATCATAAAGAAATCCCTAACTCTTCTCTAATTCCAGTCAACGATCCAACAGTTCTTTTCACAACAGCGGGCATGCATCCATTAGTCCCATATTTAACAGGCCAGTCACATCCACTAGGAAAACGTCTAGTAAATGTCCAAAAGTGTGTAAGGACAGTAGATATAGATGAAGTAGGGGATTCTACACACCACACATTCTTTGAAATGCTTGGAAACTGGTCTCTTGGTGACTATTGGAAAAAAGAAGCAATTAAAATGACGTTCGAGTTCCATACCAAAATTCTAAAAATACCGCTTGAAAGATATGCTATCACTTGTTTTGGAGGGGACAAAAGAATTCCAGAAATTCCAAGAGATGAAGAATCTGCAGAAATATGGAAAAGTCTAAAAATACCAAAAGAAAGAATACTATTTTTAGAAGGCGGCGTTTTTGAGTCACAAGATAACTGGTGGGGACCAGCAGGTAAAACTGGAATATGCGGCCCATGCACGGAGATGTTCTACTGGAAAGAAAATAAAAAGCCTGCTCCTAAAGTCTTTAATCCTAAAGACAAAAATTGGGTAGAAATAGGAAATGACGTGCTATTGCAGTACATAAAAGATAATGAAAATAATTACAAATCGGCAAACCAAAAAAATATTGACTTTGGAGGAGGTCTAGAAAGAACTCTGGCCGTATTAAATGGATTAGACGACAACTATCTTACAGAGGTTTTCTTACCGATAATAAAAGAAATAGAAAAAATATCACATAAAACATACAAAGATAATAAAAAAGAAATGAGAATTATTGCAGACCACATAAAAGCAGCAGTCTTCATTATTAACGATGGTATGTTACCAGCAAACACTGGTCAAGGATATATTTTACGTAGATTAATCAGGCGCGCGGTTAGATATTCAAAACTCCTAAATATTGAAATAAACTTCACAACAAAAGTTGCAGAAAAAGTATTTGAAATATATGAAGACTGCAAAGAAATTCAAAAAAATAAAAACACAATTTTGACAAAATTGGATGAAGAAGAAAACAAATTCAGAAGCACTGTAGAAAGAGGGATAAGACAATTTGAAAAATTAGCAAGAGAAAAGAAACACATTTTAGGTGAAGAAGCTTTTCTGTTATTCCAGTCATATGGATTCCCAATAGAGATGACTGAAGAAATGGCAAAAGAAAAATCAATTTCAGTAGATTCAAAAGGATTCAAAGAAGCATATAACAAACACCAAGATCTCTCAAGAACAACTTCTTCAGGAACTTTCAAATCTGGCCTCGCAGACCATTCAGAAAAAACAACTCGTTTGCACACAGCGACCCATCTTCTTAATGAAGCACTTTCACAAGTTCTTGGTCCAGAAGTAGCTCAACGTGGAAGTAATATCACTCCAGAACGCACAAGATTCGACTTCGTATTCAATAGAAAATTAACAGATGAAGAAATAAAAAAAATAGAATCAATTGTAAACAGAGCAGTAGATAAAGGCCTAGAAATGAAGCGTGAAGAAATACTATTAGAGAAAGCATTTGCAACAGGAGCAAAAGGAGAATTCGGACACAAGTATCCTGAAAAAGTTTCGGTCTTCACAGCAATAGACAAATCAGATAAAAGAGGATATTTCAGCAGAGAAATTTGTACAGGCCCACATGTAAAAAACATCAAAGAAGTGGGTCATATAAAAATCATAGAACAATCATCAGTTTCAGCAGGAGTAAGAAGAATCAAAGCTATTGTAGAATAAAAAATCAATTAATAATTATACAATAGACACTTTAACATCTAAATAATTCAAAAGTTTGATAATTTTTTCTTTAAGTCTATAAGCATTTTCTATCTTTTCATCAATTTTCAAAGAGTCGTATGTTTCATCTTTAAAGCAGTTTCTTGTTAAATCAATTACTCTTTTGGCCAACTCCTTAAAACGAATATCTTCCTCATCTTTGTAAGTTCTAATCAAAACTTGAACAGCCAAAGAAACTATATTGACTGTCCCTAATTTTAGAGCGTTTTTCTCGTAAATTACTCTTTGCGAATTGAACAAACGGTTTCTAAAACTACGCCTATCATTATGAGATTCAAATATGTCTATGATATAAGGACTATCTAAATAACTTGTTAAATTTGCGAAGGCCTGCCTAGAAATTTCTTCCCAATTAAATAAAGCGCTTGTATAGGCAGGATAAAAAAATTCTTTATCATTGCGAATGCTAATTATTTCAGGCATTTCTAACAAACTTTCAAGAGTCATAGATCATACCAAAAAAAGACCATATTTAAAAATTTACAATATAATCCCTATCAAGTCACAAATTAAATAGACTTAATACGCAAATTACAATTCCAATGATAAGCGCATAAATTCCAAACCACGCAAAATTTCTTCTTCTTGAAAGAAGATGTTCAAAACATAAATGTATAGTAGAAAGCCCAACAATAAAAGCAACAATTGTTCCAATAACAAGATTAAAACTTAAAGAAACTGGTCCAACAACCATATTTGCTCCTAAAATTGCAGGTATGGATAATAAAAAAGAGAATTTCATAGCATCTTTTTCAGAAAGTCCTGAAAAAATACCTGTTGCAATTGTGGCGCCACTCCTAGAGATACTTGGTAAAATGGCAATGGCTTGCGCGATTCCAATAATAAAACTTTTTACATAAGTTAAATTTGCATTTTTATGATTCTTAAAAAATCCGACAATTAACAACATAATTCCAGTAACCATAAACCCTGCCCCCGTAAGCAACAAATCACTCAAAACAGTATCAAAATAGTCTTTAACTAAAAAGCCAATCAGCGCAACAGGAATAGAGCCAATTAGAATAAACAAACCTAACTTGCTATTTTTAGTACTCCACTTTCCAGATATTAAATCTCTTAATATCTCAACAATATCTTTCCTAAAATAGACAAATACAGCAATCAAGGTTCCCAAATGTAAAGCAACCTCTAAAGAAAGTCCTCCAGAATAATTCAATATTTTTTCAAAGAGAAGTAAATGTCCAGAACTAGAAATAGGAAACCACTCAGTAAGCCCTTGAACAATCGCCAATACAATTATATTAAAAAGTTCCATGAAAAAAGAATAAAAAATCAATTAATAAATTTGTTTATTGACTATCAACAAAATCCTTAGATCCTCTAATCACATTGAGAAGCTTTCTGTCTTCTCTGGTAATGCCATACACGGCGTCATTTGTAGCATATTCAATAAGAGCAGCCAAACGTTCCCGCGATAGCTGTTTCGACCCAGTCATGTCATCACCTCCATAGCGAAACAAGTGTAAGCTTCTTTATATACAAATAATAAAAACTAACATATCAATCAAATTATATTCATGCTTAAATACCAAATAACTGAAAAGTGATAAATGACCAATTTATAAACAAAATCACTAAAAAAAGACAAAATTATTTCCCTGAAATTAAGGAACTATTAGATGGGTAGTATCATTAAGAAATCGTAATTTCCACTCAGATACACCCTTCAATTCAACAAGTTCTAATAAAGACAAACTAGCATGATTCATAGCTAAACGTCTTGTGTCCCTAAGAGAAAACCCCAATAAACAAGAAATAATCGCTCTATTTATTCCGCCGTGCATTGCAAGAAGAACATCCTCTTTATTGTTAACAATCCTCTCTAAGAATAATTTAACTTCGTGAAATTTACCGTTATCTTTAGTTATATCATCAAAAAGCTCTTTTTCTAATTCAACAAGATTATCATCTTTAAAAACGGGCAAATAAAGTGACTTGCTTAAAATTTCAGCAGTTTGAATAGATCTGAGATGTCCAGTAGAGTGAATTTTTGAAATTTTCAACTTATTATGTTTCAATCGTCTAGCAAGTAAAATAATCTGTCTTTTACCTTCTTCAGTAAGTGCAGGATCATTATTCTCATTAATCCTAACTTCTTTTTCACCGTGTCTAACCAAATAAATTTTCACAAAGCCAGAAAATAAAAATTACTTTTTAAAGATTATTAATAATTTATTCCAAATAAATAGCCGGCTTTCCAGGTTTAGCCTTAACAGCTTTATCCTGAGGATCATACTTAGATTTATCATTTACGGCATGAACTGCCTTAATAATAGCTCCAGAAGCAACACTCATCTGCTCTTTGTTCATCTCATAAATATTTTTTTCATTCGGAATTGCATACAAATATACTTTAGGATGTTCAATTTTAAGAATATTCTTTACATTCTTGATATCATTAATAGCTCCTTCAATCATCTTATCAACTTTATCAATATTCTCATCTATCTTGCGTTCATCTGCAACAGGCCAATTAGACAAAGAAAGAAAGTGCTTCTCCCCTAGTTTAGAACCAATTTCATCAACAATATGAGGTGCAAATGGAGCAAGTAATTTCAAGAAAATAATAAAATCTTTTCTATCAATTTCTTCATTAAATGAATCAAACAAGGTCCTCAATTTGATAACAGCAATATTATAATTCAAATTTTCAATTTCTTTTGATATTTCAGAGACGGCCTTATTTAATTTATGCTGTAATTTGGGAGAAGATTTTCCAAACTTAAGAGTCTTAGAAAATTCAAATATTTTATTAACAAACTTGTGCATACTTTCAAGACCAGTATCACTCCAAGAGGAATCTTTATCTGGAGAAGCCATAGAAACTAAAAATAATCTTAAAGTATCGGCTCCATATTTCTTAGTGACATCCAAAGGATCAATAACATTTCCCCTTGATTTAGACATAACAACACCATCATTGCCATGAACCATCCCTTGATTAAATAATCTTGGAAAAGGTTCGTTTACTCTGACAAATCCCAAATCCCTCAAAGCTTTAGTAAAGAACCTAGCATAAATCAAGTGCATACAAGCGTGCTCAGCTCCACCAGTATAGAAATCAACAGGCATCCAATAACTCAAATCATCTGGAGTAACTGGTAATTTATTATTTGAAGGATCTGTAAATCTCATATAATACCAACTACTATCAAAAAAGGTATCCATAGTGTCTGTCTCACGTCTTGCTTTTCCAGAGCATTTAGGACATTTCACATTTACAAACTTCGCATTAGTCAACAAAGGATTTCCCTTTCCAAATTCAACTTTATTAGGAAGTAATACCGGTAGCTCTTTTTCAGAAACAGGAACAAGACTACAATCATTACAATAAACAATAGGAATTGGAGTACCCCAATATCTCTGCCTAGATATCAACCAATCTCTTAATTTATATTGTATAACTTTCTTTCCGAGTTTTTTCTCATTCAAAGCAACAACAATATGTTCCTTAGCCTCATGAGAGCTTAATCCATTAAAAGCTTCTGAATTTATCAATTTACCATAATCTGTAAATGCTTTTTCAAGTTTCTTACTTCCAGAATCAATTACTTGTTTAATTTCTAATCCATATTTATTAGCAAATGCAAAATCTCTGTCATCATGTGCAGGAACTCCCATAACCATACCGCTTCCATAATCAGCAACCACAAAATTACCCACCCAAATAGGAATAGACTCTCTAGTCAATGGATGAATAGCATAACTCCCAGTAAAAACTCCTTCCTTTTCCATTTTATCCATATCTTCCTGCTTAGTACTCTTAATTTTCTTCAAAAATTTCTGAACATCAATCCTATAATCAGAATTAACAATTTCCATAAGTTCAGGATGTTGTGCTGAAACAACCAAAAATGTTACTCCAAAAAGAGTATCTACTCTTGTCGTAAAGACAGGCCATTGTCTTCCATCAATATTAAAGATAATTTCAGCACCATTACTCTTTCCAATCCAATTTCTCTGCATAATCTTAATTCTTTCAGGCCAATCTAATTTATCGACATCTTTCAAAAGTTCCTCAGCATACCTAGTAGTTCTAACAAACCATTGCTCCAATTGTTCCACAACTACAACAGTATCTTTATGTCTCCAACATTTCCCATCATGAACTTGTTCATTTGCCAAAACGCTCTCACACTTAACACACCAATTAACCGGAGATTCCTTTCTATAAACAAGACCTTTCTTAAAAAACTGTAAAAAGATATATTGATTCCACTTGTAATATTCAGGATCATGGCTCTGTAATTTACGAGACCAATCATAACTCAAACCAAGACTCTTCTGTTGCCTAATAAAATTCTCAATAGCCTTATCAGTGTACTTTTGAGGATGAGTTCCATCTTTGATAGCTGCATTTTCAGCAGGCAATCCAAAAGAATCATATCCCATAGGATGTAACACATTAAATCCATTCATTCTTTTGTAACGAGCAAGAATATCTCCAAGAGTATAATTAAAAGCGTGACCCATATGTAATCCAGAGCCAGAAGGATAAGGATACATCTCTAAAACATAATATTTGTGTTTCTTAGAATCAACCTCACACTCAAAAACTTTCGCCTTATCCCATTCTTTCTGCCACTTAGCATCTAATGAAGCAAAACTATTTCCTTTCATAAAAATAAGTAAAAAACCACAGATTTAAAACTTTGCAGAACATTGAGGAGCTATGAAAAAGAGCAAGATATTCTGTGAAGTATGTGAAGTAATATCTCCAGCACCATCCATTACAAAAGATTTCACAATAATAAAAACAATAGATATGTTAAAAAAAGAAAGTAAAATATGTGACTCAATAGACTATATTTATGTAACTGAAAGAGACGGAACACTAGTAGGAGTATTTTCAATAAAAGAAATTTTTAGGTATTCTCCAGAAACAAAAGTAAGTAGAATAATGATTTCTAAAGTCATAAGTGTCTCTTCAAAAACAAGCAGCGAACAAATATCGGATATAGCAATAAAATATGGAATAAAATCGGTGCCAATAACAGAAAATGGAAAATTAGTTGGTATGATCTCTCCAAAAAAATTATCCCATATACTTCATAACTCTCTAAGAAAAGATATTTTTCATTTCGCAGGTATTCATAAATCTCATCTTGAATACGAAAACACTCTTCAAGTTCCATTACTAAAAAGCGTAACTCATAGAATTCCTTGGCTAATTATTGGATTATTAGGAGTAATAATAACCGCGGCAGTAATTGGTTTATTCGAAGGAGTTTTACAAAATAAAATAATTCTCGTATTCTTTATACCAGCAGTAGTCTACATAAGTGGTGCTTTAGGAAATCAATTACAAGCACTGTTCATAAGAGATTTAGCAGTTATGGGAGACAAGTTAAAGATTCATATCTATATTATAAAACAAACTTCTATAAGTATATTAATCGCATTAGTAATTTCCTTAATTACAGTTATTGGAATAATGACATTCTGGCAAGATACGCAAGTAGCAAATATTATAGCATTATCGATTTTTGCAAGCATAATCATAACCAATTTTACTTCTTTCGCGATTACATACTCTCTTAAAAAAGCGGGAAAAGATCCAGCTATTGGAGCAGGACCATTCGCAACAATGGTGTCTGATTCCACTTCTATAATAGTCTATTTGCTAATCGCTTCAGCAATGCTTTAAATAAGAAAAAGTCCACAATATACTTATGATTAAAGCATACATTTCAGGAGAAAAAATACACTCAAACGAAACTGAATCTTTTTCTTTATATGAAAAATCTCGTTTTGGAGAGAAAATAAATGGAAGAATAGAATACGCAACTATAGAAGCAGCATATTTACTCATAAAGAAGCAACTTCAAGTTTTCTCAAAAAACAAACCATTATCCTTCGAAGCACTAATAAATAAAACAAAAAAACAAGATAAAAGAATAGAAACGAAACTTGCATTATATCAAGACCTAAGGCAGAAAGGATACATCGTAAAAACAGCGTTAAAATTTGGAGCAGACTTTAGAATCTATAAGAAAGGTTCAAAACCAGGAGAAGATCACGCATTATGGCTCGCATATGCAGTAAAAGAATCAGATAATCATACATGGCACGACTTTGCAGCTAAAAACAGAGTAGCTCATTCAACAAAAAAAACTTTGTTGATAGGAATAGTTGATGAAGAAAATGATGTAACTTATTACGAGATATCTTGGTTAAAACCATAAAACTATTTATATCTCCCATTATGAAGAAAACCATGACTGATATTCAAAAAGTTCTTCAAACTAAAGAGAGAATTTTAGATTTCATAAAAAAAAGTGGACCAAATCTCCCAGTAAAAGTGGCCTCAGCTGTAGGCATGAGCAATCTATTCACGGCTGCATTTATGTCAGAACTAATAGCGGAACAGAAATTAAAAATAAGCAACATGAGAGTAGGAAGCTCTCCGTTATACTATATAGAAAGTCAAGAAGAACAATTACAAAAATATGTAGAATATCTAAATCACAAAGAAAAAGAAGCATTCAGAAAACTAAAGGAATCTCAAATATTACAAGATGACGAATTAGATCCAGCAATAAGAATTGCCATGCGTTCAATAAAGGATTTTGCCGTCCAATTACAAATAATGAATGATAATAATGAACAAAAAATTTTCTGGAAAATACATACATTAAGCAATAATTTAGCTAAAGAATTAATAGAAAATAAACTAAATCCAAAACCAGTAATTTCAGAAGCAAAAAAACAGCTGAAAGAAGAAAAGTTAGAAGAACAACAAACAAAAGAGGCCATAGAAAAAACAGAAGAAATTAATATCTTTGATTCTAAAGAAAACAAACAAACAAAAAAAGCACAAAAAGAATTAAACTTTCCATTCGTGAATACGATAAAAGAAATATTAAATGAAAAAAACTTTGAGATACTTTCAGAAAGTTTAATTAAGAAAAAAGAATATGTTGCAAGAATAAGAACAGACACACATTTAGGCAAGCAAGAGTTTTATTTAGTAGCGAAAGACAAAAAGAAAGTAAATATAGAAGACCTAGTCAGTTTACAACAAAAATCTCAAACAGAAAAGATGCCTGCAATAATTTTATCTCCGGGAGATATAGACAAAAAAGCATTAGATTATTACAAAGAATGGAAAAACTTGTTAAAACATGAAAAAATTAAACTTTAGACATTAAACAAAAAGCCTTTTAAACCCCCATTCCAAAAAACATTAATGGGTAGAATAAAACCTTTAATGGTTAAACGCACAACTCAAGAATTAATGAAAAAAGATATGCCATTTAATGGTGAATTTAATGTTAATAAAAAGATTCTAGGAAACTCAATGCCTTCAAAGAAAGTCAGAAATAAAATAGCAGGGTATATTGCTCGTTTACATAGAGCAAAACAAAGGGATTTGATAGAACCAAGAGTAAGACAAGTTCTTAAAGAAGAATAATCAAAAATCGATACGAGAGATACTCAATTTTGGATAATCTATGTATCGACTACATCTTTTAAAATATATTTTAGGAAGACGCGATTGACATTATTTCTTTTTAGATAACATCTTTTCAATTCTCTTTACCCTTTCATCAATATCAATAAGCAATAATCTTCTCTTTCTATTATAATATAAAGTTATACTCTCAAGAATAAGCCACAGAATAACCACTAATCCAACAGTTTGGATCCACAAACCTATAGACCCAAGTTCAACAATCACATCTTCAATAACGGCCATAGAATATACAATAAAATCCAATTAATAAACTAGTGTATGGCTATGGAGAGAATTGAACTCTCGATCCCTGCCTTATGAGAGCAGTGCTTTACCACTAAGCTACATAGCCAAAAGTAAAACGATTTTAACGTTTTTTAAGCTTTAGCCAACAGGAAATGTTTATATCTGAAACAACAATAAGAAAAATGTTCACAAAAAATAATAAAAACAACCCTGAGTCAGGTAGCTTTATGGCATAGTTTAACTTTTCTATACATAATCTCTATAATGAAAACCTTCAAGATGTTCAGTCCTAAGAATTAATCATTCACTCTAGTAACTAATCTAATTCCATCATTTTCTTTTCGAGGAATAACATGAATGTGCGCATGCATAACTATTTGCCCAGCAACAGATAAATTATTCATTACCAAATTAAAACCATCTCCTAACTTCTCATCCATCAAATCAGAAGAAACTTTTTTCAATATATCCATTAAATCATTTCCAAGTTTTGAAGGTAAATCCAACAAAGTTACATAATGTTTTTTTGGAATAATTAAAGTGTGACCTTTAGCTGTTGGCTTTATATCTCTTATCGCAAAAAAAGTATCGTTCTCAGCAACACTCTTCTGTTTTAATTCACCTCGAGCAATCTTACAAAAGATACAATTTTTATTTTGAGCCATTAATTATCTTTTAAAGATGCCAGTATAAAATTCCTTCGACATGATAGCTCTATTAACTCTTTCCAATCTCTCATCATGTTTATGGAAGAAACTCATAAACTTAGACCTATACTCTGGTAATCCTAATAATGCTCTGCAAAATCTATCTATCTCTGAAACAAAGCTAGTTCCAGAAGCAAAAAGAGGGGCGGGAACTCTTTCAGCAAGAGCCATATGCTGAACATCATCATATTTTATTTTTGCAACAACAGAAACTCCTGTAGACTCTTGAATCTCATGCAAATCAACATCATAAGTTCCATGTGACTGATTAACCAAGATTCCAGAAATTGGTCTATGCCTCTGTTTAGCTAACTGAGCAGCTCTTAAAGTACAACTCAAAGTAGGATAATCAGGAGTTGAAACAGCAAAAATATGATCTGAAGCAACAATAGTCGCAAGCATTTCCTCATTTAATGTAGGGGAAGAATCCAAAACAACAAAATCGTAATTATTTTTCAAGTGTCCAATTTTATCTTTCAAAAGCATCGGATTTATTTCCTTACTATGTAAAAAGTTTCCAGGAATAACATCAACACCATATTGATTATGCAAAGCCGAAGAAACAGAATCTCCAGAAAGAACATCGTGAATAGTTTTTTTAGGAGAAATTATATTCATATGCAACCCCAAATTAGGAGCTGAAAAATTAGCATCTATTAGCAAAACTTTCTTGTGATAAGCATTAGCCAAATGTGTCGCAACAGCAGTTGAAACAGTCGTCTTACCAACTCCCCCCTTCAAAGAAATAAATCCAAGAGTTTTACCCATATTAATTCCTTATAACTCCTCTAGGATTCATTGAACGAACAACTATAAAATACAAAATTATCCCAATCCAATTAAAAAAAACTAATATTCCAAGCCATAGAAATTTCTCCCAGTCAACGTTAAACTTTCTTTTTGCACAGTCTACAATCATAACTACCCAAACAATAAGAAAAATAATTTTAAAAATAATCATCACACCTGCAAAAGCTAAAGCAAATGGCCAAAAGAGTATATTTATCATCTCCATACTATAAAATAAGTTAGACTTCTTTATAAATCTTAAGAAGATTTAATCTTCAAAAGTAAATAATCCTTTAACTCTTTAATACGCACTCTCTCTTGTTTTCCAGTGTCTCTATCTCTTACAGTAACTGACTTATCATTAATAGAATCATAATCTACAGTTATTGCAAACGGAATTCCAGAAGTCATACTTCTAAGATACCTCTTCCCAATAGAACCAGATTCATCATAACTCGTAATAAAAACAGCAGACAACTCTTTTTCTACACTCTCAGCCAATTCAGCAAGTCCATCTTTCTTCATCAATGGAAAAACAGCCACAGATATAGGAGCCATATTATAAGGAATAGCAAAAACAGTTTTACCATCTTCTTCTTTTTTTTTCTGATAGAATATATCTATCAATGCATAAGTTGGTCTATCAGTTCCAAACGCAATTTCCAAAATATGTGGAACAAATTTTTCTCCATTCTCTCTAACTGCATCCAAAGGAATCCCGCTCTCCTTACCATGTTGTGTCAAATCATAATCTGTTCTATCATGAACTCCACAAACCTCCACCCATCCAAAATTATTTGTTTTAATCTCTATATCCCACGCATCAGCTGCATAAAACGCTCGCTCATCAGGATGATGCTGTCTTATTCTTATTCTATCCTCTGGAATTCCGAAATTTTTAAACTGAGTATAAGCAAGATGCAAACACCAAACATATGCTTGACTTGAAATCAAATGATCTTTCAAAGATTCCACACAAGAAAGCATAACTGGATTTTTCCCAGATTTCTGTAATTTATAATCCCACAAAGGCATATTCTCATTTTTTATTTTTTCAAACATTTCCCAATTATTCTTATCCTTAGGATCTACAAATAATTGACCCTCTGCCTGTGTAAATTCGCGCCCTCGTAAAACATGTTGTCTCGGAGAAATTTCATTCCTATACGCTTTCCCAATTTGAAAAACTCCAAAAGGTAATTTCTTTCTAAAGTACTGATACATTCTCGGATAGGGCAAATAAGTAACCGTAGCAGTCTCAGGTCTCAAAGAAGCCTCTGTACCCATAACATTAGTCTTCATCATTAAACTCTGTCTTGACAAAGAAGAATAATCAAACATCCCCTTACAAGAAAGACAATGTAGTTTTTTATCTTTCATATATTCAATAACTTTCTCATTTGAAAAAGAATCTGCGGAAACATCTTCATATTCTTCAATCAATTTATCGGGTCTAAAAACAGATTTACATTTTGAACAAGCGATAATCCTGTCAGAAAATGTTCCCAAATGTCCAGAAGCCTTCCATACTCTATCGGGCATAACAGTTGGCCCTTCAACTTCTCTAAATCCCGCACTATTAAAAACAGACCTTACGGAATTTTCAACTCGGTTCTTTAACAATTTCCCAAGAGGCCCATAAGTGTAAAATCCAGAAAGTCCTCCATAAATTTCTGGTTCTGGTCCCCAAATAAGTCCAGACTCAGAAACAAAACTCGAAAAAGACTTCTCATCAAAATCAGAATTATCTTTAATGTTTACCATAAAACCAACAAATGAAAAAGGACTTTAAACCTTTCTATGATAAACCTTTAAATAACAATATCTAAGTTCAGATATACTGCGCGGATGGCGAAGTGGTTAACGCGCTCGGCTGCAGCCCGAGTATGCAGGGGTTCGAATCCCTTTCCGCGCTTTTCATACTCAGCAGACTAAAAAATAAATATTCAAATCCTGTTTATAGAACGACCCCGACAGGATTTGAACCTGCGACCCCCGGATTAGAAGTCCGATGCTCTATCCAGGCTGAGCTACGGGGTCATTCAAAATTAAAGAATGAAAATGACTTTTAAACTTTAGCATCTGTGAGCTTTATCCGGAGTTCTAAAAACTAAAACCGAAAAATAGTTAATTTCAAATGAGCAGAAACTCCAGAAATAAATAAGAAAAACAAAATGGATAATAGTAGCTTCTTCATTTTTCGGACTCCTTTTCCAATATCTCAATAAGAGCATTATTTATCGAAATAGACCTAGGAACTGTATCTTTCCACTTTTCCCATATTTCTGTAGGAACTTCTAAAAGAAATTTCTTAACTTTTTCCTTCTGTTTAACCTTATCAACCATTTACTTAGTAAATCTTACTATTAGTTATTTAAATTAATAATAAGTTAATAAAAGTAATCTTTACTTAGTATTTAAACCCATCTTTTATAAGATAATGTATTTAAACAAACAATTCATTAAAATAAAATGAAAATAGAAACAGTCCTCCTAGGGACTGGAAGTTCAGTTCCCAGCATTAAGAAGAATCATAGCGGATATTTAGTAAAAACAGAAAAAGAAAATATATTAGTTGACTGTGGAGAAGGAATACAAAGACAATTTAGAATAAAGGGAGAAAGCCCTTCAAAGATAACAAAAATCTTAGTCACGCATTGGCACGAAGACCATACTTTAGGATTAGGAGGAATACTCAAAACTATGGGGATGGATAGCTATTCCAAAATATTAGAGATATATGGTCCAAGAAGAACAAAAGAAAATATAGAACTATTTGAAAAAATATATTCAAGATACAAAATCCAAATGAAAATTCACGAAATCCATTCAGGAGTTATTTACGAAGACAAACAGATTATAATTGAAACGACTCCTGTATCCCATGGAATTCCAACACAAGCATATTCGATATCAATAAAAGAACAAAGAAGAATAGACAAAACTAAACTAAAAAAACTAAAGCTTCCAAATTCCCCATTAATTGGGGAACTTCAAAAAGGAAAAGACATCAAACACAACGGAAAAACAATAAAATCAAAAGATATTACATATATTCAAGAAGGTAAAAAATTAACAATAATATTAGACACAGAACTAGTTCCTAGCACAATCCATATTGCAGAAAATTCAGATTTGTTAATCTGTGAATCAACATATAGTGCAGAAGAAGAAGCTATGGCAAAAGAATACAAGCACTTAACAACAATTCAAGCAGCAGAAATAGCAAAAAAATCAAAGTCAAAAAAACTTGCTCTAGTGCATATATCCCAAAAACATATTCATCACATCCCACAGCTACTAAAGGAAGCAAAAAAGGTCTTCAAAAACACCATAATCCCTGAAGACCTCGAGGTTTTAACAATTTAATTTAAATTTGAAATATAATGTTAATTAATTCCCGAAAAACATAAAAAATATTCGAATTAATTTTTTAAAATTCAGTTTTACCTCCAAGATATCAATTTAATATTTGCCTTTAAGCTCGAGATTATTATTTATCTAATAAATTACATGTAAAAAATAAAAAAATAACTAATAAAAATAAAAGACTTACCAGTAATACATTTACAAAGAAAATTACCAAGTCAGTTAATTAAGCTGGAGAAATAAAGATAATTGTGTCCCCGCGCAAGAAAGTAGGGCCATAGTTTCTCTTTAGTTCACCGGCAACCATTTCCTTAGCATTGTCTAAGACGATGTTGATATGAATATCAAACGCCTTCAACACGCCCGAAAACTGTCGGTCATTCTTTAACTGCACGATAACTTCTTTTCCTTTTGAATGGTTCAAAAGGTCTAGAGGTCTTTCGATGGTTTGTGCCATAAAACCATTTTCAAAAGATAGTATTTAAACTTTATTCTGATTTTATACAAAGTTTAAGTCAGAAAATCTTCAGATTTTATCTTGTTTAAAGATTATGTAGTTATTTCTCTTATAATTAAACGAAAAGCAAAAATTGAATAAGAAAACTTTATAAACGGACGAAAGCAAAACTCGATATGAACACAGGTAGAAAAACATCAGGCGGTAAATACCACACAAACAGAAAGAAGCGCTGGTATGAACACGACTCCCAAGAAAATGAAACTTCTTTAGGTGAAACAAAGAAGAAATCAATCAGAACCAGAGGAGGTCATGAAAAGGTAATTTTGCTTAAAGCAAACACAGTAAATCTAACTCAAGGCAAGAAAACAGAAAAAACTGAAATAAAAAATGTTCTACAGACTCCTCAAAACACATTCCTTGCTCGTGAAAACAGACTAATGAAAGGTGCGATTATTCAAACATCAAAAGGAAAAGCAAAAATCACAAACAGACCTTCAAGAGAAGGAGTCGTGAACGCAATATTAATAGAATAAGATGGTTACAACAAAAGATATAGAAAAAATTCATGAACTGATAGGTACAAGAGAAGGATACGGTCGAAACAGACTCACTGCAAGCCTTGAAAACAGAACTCCTGAAGAAAGAGAGGTCATCTACAATACTTTAAGAGACTACTCCAGCGATCTAAGAAGATTAACCGATGAAGAAATAGTACAACTAACAAACAGAGTCATTATGGGTTTGGAGCATGTAGACAAAGGAAAACCAAGAGACCTCGGAGTATATATAGAGATTGTCTGCTTTGGCCAACCTCTTCTTGAAGAACATTTTGAAATAAACGGGCACAATACAAATCCTCATCAAATTCATACAACACAGTATCATGGATATTCAACGGAAGAAATAGATTAATCCGACTATATTTTACGAAAAGTTTAAATACTCTGCTTCAAAAGTTAGTTTAAAAATCTTTCTAAAACAATGAGTTTCGTCAAAAGATGTCCAGAGTGTAACAGCATAAACCTTACACATGATGATCAAAAAGGAGAAATAATTTGTGGAGATTGCGGTTTAATTGTAGAAGATAAAATAGTTGATACAGGCCAAGACGTCGGAGGCCAGTTTGACAAATCTGAAAAGAAAGGAAGGGGTGGAGCTCCAATATCCAGACAAAAATTTGATCAAGGATTAACAACTAATGTCGGAGAAATATCAGATATTTACAAATTAGAAGCAGGCCAAACGAGAAAATTCTTGAGACTTAAAAAATGGCAGGAACGTGTATCAACTTCTATTGAAAGAAACTTAAGATTAGCAATGGCTGAATTAAGAAGAGTTTCTTCTTTTTTAACTCTTCCATCAGTAGTAAGAGATGAAGCTTCAAGAGTTTATCAATTCGTTCTTCAAAGAGGTCTTGTTCGTGGAAGGTCAATGGAATCAGTAATTGCCGCATGTATCTATGCAGCATGTCGTTCATATAACATTCCAAGAACTTTAGACGAAATAGCAAATGCTTCAGATGTTGCAAGAAAAGAAATTGGAAGAACTTACAGATTCATAATAAGAAAGTTAGGAATAAAAGTAAAACCTTCTTCTCCAAAAGACTACATTTCAAGATTTTCTTCAATTCTTCATTTATCTCCTCGTTCACAGAATGAAGCAATAAAAATATTAAAAAAGGCAGATATTTCAGAACTGACTTCAGGTCGCGGACCTGCAGGAATCGCAGCAGCGGCATTATACGTTTCAGCTTTAATGAATGACGAAAAGAAAACACAAAGAGAAGTCGCAGATGTTGCAGGAATAACTGAAGTAACAATCCGTAATCGTTACAAAGAATTAATAGACAAATTAGGAATAGAAGACAAACTCAAATTGAAAGAAGCTGAGTCAAAAAGCACAAAATTAGCGACTCAATAATTCCTAAGAACTTAAGCAATATTTCTCTATTTCATGAAATCAAGAAAACGGAACCCAATCCAAGGGTTTATTATTCAAATAAGATAAAGCATCTTCGATAGAGCGATGCTGCTCAATAGTCCAAAGAGGGTATTGCTCTTTCAAAGAGTGAACTGAAGGAAATTTTTCAGCCATAATTAAAAATCTATTATTTTCAATACTTCCAACAAGATACTCATCAAACTGGAAGGAAGATCTAGGAACAGAATAATACAATGAAGTATCTTTCATATAAACTCCAGAATTATGTGGCCACAAAACTCCAGATTTCAGCAAATTCTGTTTACCATTAAGGTCTCTTTTCCCAAACGAATATATTGGTAAGAAATATTTATTATACTCATTCAAAATAGCATAAACAAATTTATCAGAAACAACTGGATCATTATTAAGTCCACGAGGAGTATCAACAAGAGGAGCAGTATTAGTTACTAAAATTCTATCTAAGTTTATTTCGTGCTCTTGAGTTCCAGATTTAACAAAAACATGTATATCATAAGCCTCTTCATTATCGTTGAATGCTACTTTATTCCGTTTACCTTTAATCTCAGTAAGCTCCATTAAACCCTCATAGAAATCATCAGGGTCATCAAGTCAATATTTAGAGGGAGTTTTCGTATTAGAGTCTTTAGCGACCGCCTGCTTGTTTTCATCAATTAGTAAAACTTGCTTCCAATTTGTCTTAGAAGACTTATAAGACCAAACAAACCGAGGAGGTTGGCCTAAAGGCTCTCACCAAATCTCAGAACGAGTTCCAGGACTAAGATATGCATCATTCTCTATAAAGTTAATCTCGACAGTCGCATCATTCTTCCAACCCATATTTTTGTACTCAGCATAAGATCTTAAATCATAACCTTTTTTCAAATCTTTCAAAGAGTTTTTTTGTTTGATAATATCAAAACTTCCTGCTCCAAATACAGATTCAATTTTAGTACGAGCAGTTGGACTTAAAATAATTAAATCATCCTTTAAAATACCTAAGTCAATTTCATTATTGCTCTCAATAAAACGAATTCTCTCGCCACGACTTATTAGAATCTTTGTAGCCTTTCCTCCAAGAATAAATACATACTTATATTCCCTATTCAGAGAAGGTTCAACACTTTCCCTCAATTGTAAAAATCTATTTGGAACATTAGAAGAAGCACTAGAAGAATCAGCAGAAGAAGCACTAGAAGAATCAGCAGAAGCTAATTGATCTTTATCAGGTATTTTAACATCAATAGTCTTAAACACCTCAGCATATGCACGAGCTTTCCAGTAAATTATACTTGCTCTATCTCTATTAAACACAACAACAGTATTCTTTTCCAAACTATCTAACTCTGCAATTATAGGATCAAGTTTGTCTTTAGTCAAACCAGGCACAATTTTCTCAGTGATTAGTCGAAGTTTGGAAATAAACTCATCAGTTCTCAAAACATCAGTCTGTGTCAAAATATCCTTTTGCGACTGTTCAAGTTGTGAAAGAGTTTTATTCCTAACACCAATATTTGAGTCAGTGATAGCTCTATCAACGCTCTTTTTATCAAGCCAGCATTTTAATCGCGACTCTCCACAATATCCAACTTCTACAAATCTAGTTGGATCAGTTCCTCTTCCAGGATTATCAGTTGCACAAACTCTTACAACTCCTCTATTATACAAGGCAGGATCAATAGCTTCTTGAGCAGCCTCCTGTATATTTGGATTGAATATAGCTAAAGGACTAACACTCCCAGAAATGCATTGACTTTCAGTAGTTATGTCTGTTCTAGTCAATTCATCAGAAACAACTTTATCTCGAACATAGTTTATTGCGAAACTTGAAGAAACTTGTTTGAACCCACATTCTTCATTATCATTTATTCTTACACATAATTGTTTGTATCCTTTAGGTGCAGTAAAGTCTTTACTTTCAGTAGCATACTGCCCCTTAGCTGCAAATCCTGTAGCAACAACAATTATAGGATTAGCTGAATATTTTGCGCCAGCTGGAGGATCTTTCAAATAAACACTATAAGAAACTCCCCTGTCGTTTCCAGCGAATATGTGATAAAATACTTTATACTGCGAAGTAGCAGGAACAGTTGCATCAGAATAATCTATTGCACTAAACCATGCATGGAACTGTGAAGGTGAATCTGGTTCTATCAAACTCTCAAATCCTTTAGGACCTTTAGCAGAAACAAACGCCTTACAGAATGGAGTTCCAGCTTCAGCAACTGAACGAACATTAAATGCTTCAATAGAATTAACAGCATAACTCTGAGTAAAGTACTTGACAGAATCTTCAGCATTCTGGTAAGAATTCTGAACAGTCAAATACTCCCCACCTCCTCTAACACTTCCTTGTCCTCTATTGTAAGCATATTCTACAACTTTAGGAATAACGGCGCTAGCCAAAGGAGCAGCCTGCCTCCAGAAAAATTCACAAAGATATACAGAATTTATCTGATCACATATTCCAACATACTTTCCAGTATCAATCGCTTCCTGCAAACATTGCTGATGACTCTTTAACATACTCAAATATCCATCAATACCCGCTTTAAGTCCAGTCAAACATACAGGCATAACAATTCCATCTTTATAGTTAGGCAAACAAAGTAAAGCACTTCCGACAATACCAGATTGTATTACATCAGCAACTCTATATGTTCCCCCAAAATCACATCTAGTAGCAGGGCATATAACAGGATCACATACATTAAACAATAATTTGCAGTCTTCTGGACTCATGAAATCCTGACATTGAGTTCCTGGAATAAGTGAAGCAGCTTGTCCAACATTAATATTATTTCCTTTAATTCTTACTGTTTTCTTGCCATACTGCTGCGCAGCTTCTTCAAGAGATTGTATGGCGTCGGAGACTAATTTTTTTGTTTCCTGTTCAGTCAATCCAGGGAAATTAGTGTATGGTTGTCCAGTATACATATTGAACTGAACACACTCGTCGTCTCCATAATTAGGAGCGTAAAATCCAATTCTTCCATCTTTCATTATATTACAAACAAAAAAGCTTGAAGGTCTTCCATTAGCTTCAAAAGACTTAGTCTGTCCAAGTAAAGGCAAACTCTGCGTGGTTGCAGCATAGAATCCGTTATTCAAATCAAAAGGAACAATTGCAGGCATTCCTTTGTAAGGTTCAGTTTCAAAATATCTTAATGTAATCTCTCCCTGTGCAAATGAATTATAATAACTTCCAGAAGTAGTCAAATCAAATGTTGAAGGCAATCCGGATAAATCTGTCTGCACACCTCCGACCCCAGAAGATGTAGGAATATCTACTTTTTGTCCAACAATAGTTCCTTCAAGTGAATAAATATCTTGTCTCTGATATCCTCGACTTTTTTTTTCCAGAGTTATCAAATAAGATTTATCTCTTCCTCTTACAACCTGAACTGGCGTATCAGGTTTCAAACCAGAAGGAATATTAGTAAATCCTTTATCAGCAACAGATTTTGCAGTCTCTCCAGAATAAGTTCCTCTATTTCTTTCATCTAAAGTATAAATTTCTACACGTTTATACAAAGCGACATCTTTTTCATAGCTCTTCCTCTGTTCGATAGAATTTCCAATCAAACCCAAGTCTGTTTGTGCTTTCCGAACACCTTCTGCACTTCCACCATTCTTAATAACCTTACAATTAAAGTAAACATCTCTTAATTGAGAATAGCTATACTGTTTAGCAGATTCTTGATTTATTTGACTAGGTAATAAATCAGAGACTTTTCTGTTTTCATTTCCATTAGTTGGTGCAAGAGTGTTAGGAGGACATTCTTCTTTTATTTTATTCAATAAATCCTGTCTTGCAGCAAGATCATCAAAACGATCTCCAGCAAATATTCCTTCTTTATTTTGATGCTTATTATTTTTTTCAATTTGTGAAGTTACATCATTAGTTTCTTTTATAGCAAGAGTTCTCGCAGAAACATCGGAAGCAATTTTATCAGAATATTTATTATAACAAGCAGTTAAAGACTCCGAACCTTTAACACCTCTGCTAACTTCGTCTTGACAAATCTTAGTCCATCCATTATCTCCCTGCATCGCCTCTCTCCGAGCAAGAGCTTCTCCGCTTAATCCAGTAAAGAAATTCTTAACAGTTAAAATTCCAGCAGTTGCAAAACAAGCTCCCTTCAAACCCTTTACAACATTCCCCAAATTATTAGATATAGACTCCCAAGTTTTAATAGTCTTATTCAAGTTCTCAATTTTTTTCTGAGCTTTATCTGGAGTAAGCTCAAATAACCTTTTATCAATGCCTATGCCAACAGTAAAATTACTCGTAGTGCTTGTTTTAGTTTCAGTAGCTATCCTGAGAAGCACGGATTTCTCTTGATTAATAGTAACAATCCTCATATTATTTGCACAGACTATTTTGTTATCTCTCACATTCAAAGAAATCACTTTAGCATTAGAGTTTGTAGCATCATCCCTCTTATTATCATTATTAGAATTATCCTTGCAAAGAACATTCAACTCAAGATTATCTTGATCTCTCACAGATGTCAAAGTAATTGTCCCTAATTCAGTTTGAACCGATGTTCCTAAATCAAGATTCCATTCTTTATTTCCCCAAACAAGTCTTGCAGAAGAAAGTTTTGTAGGACTCTTTATTTCCAAAATTTTAACCAAATGAAAACCATCAGATAATTCAATAGTCCCTCCGGACAAAGAAGAATCAGTAGTGTAATATCTACTTAATGTCTGCTTGTAATCTCTAACTCTATCTCCATCAGGATATTGTTTCAAGTATTTGTCAATTAATCGCGCAGCAGTAAGCTTCTTACCATTTTTATCAGCTAAATCAATAGCTTCCTGTAAAGCAATCTCACCATAATATTTGCTCGATTTATGATCTACTTTTTGCTCAAAACCATATAAATCAGCAAGATTCTCATAATGTCCAATAGCTTTGGCGAATTTATCATCAGATTCATCTCCTCTATAATTCTCATCAGAAAGAGCTTTAGGATTAGTAGGAATTATTTGAGATGAAGTTACATATATAGCTTTTTTTACATCTGTTTCCTCAACAGGAAGAACTGAATAGGTTAACTTCCCATCTTTATTTTCCACAGATACAATCTTATGTTTTTTATCTTTATTTTCTTCATTTTCTTCATTAATACGATAAACTTCTGTTCCAGGGCTAAGAGTATTTGCTCTAATTGTAAGTTTTAATAATTCTCTTCCACAAGAAACTTCAGCAGTAACATCTAAATAATTTCCAGAAACTTTTTTAACAATGCATTGACCATTCAAGAATCTGGCTCCTTCATACAAATCAAGAATATCATCATCAACTTGTACTTTCACAAGTTTACCAGAAGATGTGAAATCACTATAACTAAATCTCAATCCAGTCTGACAATATGAATTAGGCAAATAAACAGGATTAGATTGCTGCTTATCTCTCGACAAACTAACTTCAGAAGTCTTAATATCTTCTTTATACAAACCAATCTTAACCCCATTAACATCTGAATCAAGTAATCTCACAGAATATTGTCCTCTCAAAAAGCTCTGTGAATATTTATTAGTCTGCCATTCAGCTTCCGAAGTTTCTTCTAATAATAATTCCGTAGCTCCTATCCCCAAAGCATTTCCAGAATAATAGTCTATTGAAGCAGATAAAGTAAAGTTAAAGAAATCCGGAATCTCTTTCTCATTAGGATTTTTCTTCAAAACAACAACCACATATCCTATATTATTCTTCAGAGGACTTCCAAGTAAATTGTTTCCAGTTCTTAATGCTGCTCTTGCTGGATGAAAACCAACGCTGGCAACATAAGGAGGATATTTGCCATTAAAGCTCATAGACCTAATTTGTTTAATGTCTATAGCTGGATTTATCTGTAACAAATCTAACTGACAAAATACGGGAACATTCTGTTCAGCAAGCAAATCACTTCTAACAACAGCAGGCTGACAGCCAATAGGAGAAACTTGAACTAAAATGTCCTGTCTTGCATTACATTCATCTATATTAGAAAGTGTTGGCCAATAAGTACTTAACTCACTTCCATAATAACTATTAAAACTACTCCCATATTTCACATAACTAGCAGTTCCTCTACTCCCTCCATAAAAGTCATCATTTGTTTGCCCTACCTGGACCTGCGCACTAACAAATCCAATTAAAGAAATCAAAACAAATCCAAACAACATAATTCCAAATTTATTAGCCATAGCTCAATTGCACTCCTAAAGTGTCAAACACTTCATAATTATATTGTAGTTGTTCTAAAGAGGTAGGTTTAGGCAATTCACTAACATCAACATTTATTTTTCCAGTCTTCAATTCATTTTCAATAATGTAACTTGTAGTTTTCCCTCCACCCCTCAAAGCATAATCTATTTTTACTGCTGGAATTTCCACATCTACACATTCTTCCTTAGTGCTTCCAAATATTCCAAATATTCCGGATTTTGCCGTCTTAAAGCATTCGGTCTTTCTTGTTGCAGGAATAACTACGTTTGAATTACCATATACATAAACACTAATGTCATAAAGACCTTCTTTCAAACTAATAGTATTACTCTCCGGAATTACAACACTCTTAGAATAATCTCCTTCTCCCTTAAAATGCATAACTGCTGTAATATTTTGTAAAGACTTTTTTCCAACTTTCACAAGCACAGTATTCAAATGTTCGCGATCCAATATCAAATCAGCCACACTCTCTTTATTTGAAGAAAAGATTATTTCCTTATCTGCATATCCTGAAGCTCTTGCAATCAATCTTCCATTAACACAAACAGGAATCTTAGTATTTAGTGTTGAAGAAGTACCAGAAAGTTTGGTTTCTCCAAGATTACATAAAGAGTCAAAGCAATTGTAAGATACATTCGCGGGTATAGGATTCAAATCAGCATCATAAGTATTAACAGAAATTTCTCCTTCTTTGAAAGAGCATATGTCTACAGAATCATCTTCCGAAACTAATTCAGATATTTCAGAATCTCTTGGCAAGTTATTGTCAATTATAATTACAAATGGAAATTGGAAAGTTTCTATTCCGTCACCAACAACAAACATGACAGGAAATGCAACATCATATACAAAATGATAAGGCACATAACAGAATCCTAAAATACCAAGACCTTCTTGAGTCCCAACAGGTTCAGCCAACATTAAAGCTTGAGTGGCGGGAGTTATTTCTATTTTACTAGGAAATTGGTTTGGCAAATAAATAAGACTAACTGGATGGGCAATATTCTCGTCAGCAGTAAAATAAATAGAATTTTTATCATTATTTCCAGAAAAAGGTCCTGCAAATCTTATAGCTGCTATATTTAAAGCCAATGCTGTCTGCAACTCATCAACAACTTCAGGAGTTTTCCAAATTTTAGGATTGCACTGAACTTCAACACCATCCACAGGAGCATAAGTTTGTAAAACATCTAAAGCATAATTTTCAAGAAAAACAGTTTCTTTCTCAAAATTATAAATTTGCAAAGCAGACTTATACAGACTTCCTAAATTACTGGTAACAACAACCTTGTGCGTATTTTTAACAGCGCTCTTATCCTCTCTAAATACAGAAATATCAGCATCCACAGAGACTAATACTTCTCTATCTTGAATATCTACAGAAGCTGTTGGTTGGGATCGTTCAATAATGAAACCCTGTTCTTCAAAAGAAGAAAAATCACATTCAGAAAGAGAATCTGTAATATATGCAGATAACTCCCTCTCCATATCAGATTTAGTCGGAACATTTTCTGTAATGATATTATTTCCAGAAAGACCGTACCAATAAGGAACATCTACTCCAAAAAACGAAAGTTGTGAAGAGAATGGACTAAAATCATTTCCAGGTTCAAAATCTCCCGTGTCTATTCTACCTCCTTGAGCAGAAAGTAAACTTACACCATTGAGTGCATCTTGATTAATGCAATTACTATAAACATCATAGATTGGTTGAAATTCCTCTAAAATGTTATCTCTAAAAAGCTTATCTTTAAACGCGAAAAACAAAGCAATTATTCCAACCAAAACAATTGCTAAAATAACAAAAATAGTAACCTGTGCTTTTTTATCCATGATTCTCCTTTTTTTTATTACTCACTCTTTCTTTAATAAGAGACATTATTTCACTATTTATATCTGAATCTATTTTATCTTTAAATTGTGCCCATAATTTCTCATCTTCTACTATAAGTAAGTACTTTTTCATGTTTAATCTATTGCTCCTGTTATGAGTGAAAGTGAATAGTCTGAAATTAAAGAGACAGAAATTTGTTTAAAACTACAAATTTCTTGTAATGGAAATTTATTCAAAAAATTATAAATTTTCAGCATCAACCCTCTGAAAAGCTTATTCTGGTTAATATTTAAATCTTATTAGTTATTTAGTAAATAAGTAACTTACTTAGTAAATAAAATCCAAAAATAAAGAGTAAAAAAGATTTCACCAAGAATACTACAATTCGTAAAATTGGAGTTGCCACAGACATCAATCTGTAAACACTTTAATTCTTGGTAAAAAGAATGGCCCCACCAAGAATCGAACTTGGGCCTCGTCCACGTCAAAGACATGTTCTACCATTAGACTATGGGGCCTTTTAAAACTCCGTAATGAGCCATCAAACTGCTAATTTTGATGCACGTTGTGATTTGCTCGCAACTATACTCCGAAGCTTTGCAAGGAGGTTCTAGCAAGAGAGTTTTAAAATGATCTTATTTATCAAACAAGATTACCTTTTTAAAGATAATCTACTTAAATAAACTATGTTCAAAAAGAAGCAAAGACAACCAGAAATAGGAGAGCATAAATTCTGCCCAGCATGCGGGACAAAACTACAACTTCAAGATACATTTTGTCTACGCTGTGGATATTCATTTGCTATAAGAGCTGAAAAAAATAAAATCAAAGGAATAAACAAAAGAAATTTAATAATTATATTAATCATCTTGTTAATTATGTTTTTCGGGCTTAGATATTCTGCGGGACAAACTTTATGGCCACGATCTATAGTTGACGCTTTAAACACATTCTGGCCAAAGTAAACAAAAGCCTTAAAAAGCGTTAATTCTGAAGAATTATGCATTAACTCGGTGAGTACCTGGCCACAAACCGAATAGCACAACTGTCTACCAGATTAAGATGAAATTACCAGAAAAACAAAACAGATATTGCCCATATTGTAAGAAACAAACAGAACAAAAAGTTAGCGTAGCGAAGCAAAAATCTCGTTCATCTACACACCCATTATCCAGAGGAGGAGACTTTAGAGTAAAGAAAAGAGGATTTAAATCTGGTTTCGGAAACCAAGGCCGTTACTCAAGACCACCTCCAAAGAATCAGAAAATGAAAACAAAACAGACAAAAAGAATGTCGTTAATTTATACTTGTTCAACATGCAAAAAAGCAAAAGGAATAAGAAAGGGAATTAGAGTATCAAGAATACAAATAGGAGAAAAAATAGCTAAGTAAAATGGCACAAGAAAACAAAAAAACAATAAAGAAGAAATTTTTCGATGTAGAAATACCTTTAACAGCTACAAAAGCAAAACTCTATGCTGGAAATCCTGAAGAATTACACAACAAAGTCGTAACAATAGATATGACTAAGAATCTAAAAGGAAAAAATCTGGAATTAAAAGCGCGTGTTCATTTAAAAGATGGAAAACTAACAAGCAATCTAATAAGTATGATAGTAGTTCCAAGCTCAATTAGAAGAGTATTAAGAAGAGGAACAGATTATGTTGAAGATTCTTTTGTAACATCTTGCAAAGATGCGTTACTAAGAGTGAAACCATTTATGCTTACAAGAAACAGAGTTTCAAGAGCAGTTAGAAGAGAAATAAGAAATGCAACTCGAAAGTTTTTAGAGTCTTATATGACAATAAAAAACACAAAAGAAATTTTCTCAGAACTTATGACGAATAAACTTCAAAAGAATCTTTCTCTTAAAGTAAAGAAGGTTTATCCTCTTGCATTTTGTGAAATTCGCTGGATTGAAGTAATCGGTGAACCTAAAATAAAATAAGAAGTTCAAAATTCTCAATAAATAACAAACAATAAGTTTTTAACCGATATTTTTTACACATTATCAACCTGATGCCTCCATAGCTCAGGGGTAGAGCATTAGTTTTGTACGCTTGAAACATTTTGAGCCAAATAAACTAAGGGTCGAGGGTTCGAATCCCTCTGGAGGCTTTTCACATTTAGCAGTGAATCTCTGAATAAGTAGGTAAATTCAAACACAAACAATTATAGAGAAATAGCCTTCTGTCCACCAACCAAAATATCGGCAATTCTTCTATCAAGTCTAACAGAATCTCCTTTCTTATATGGTCCCAAAGACTCACCACCCATTCCAACAAATTGTTCAACATCTTCAGTAATTAAAATTAAAGTTTCTTGCAAACCAACAGCTCCATTAAGCAAAAGAGTAGAAACCAATTTGTCAGTCTGTTCTACAGAGATTAAAATTTGCTCAAACAATTCTTTCTCAAATGAAAGCATATCATCAAAATCTTTTTTCATAACTCCAGTTTCATTAGCAATAAAAACCAAGTTCAAAAGTTTCTTCTTTCTTCTTAATATAAGTTCCTTAAACATAGTCATAGAATTTTCATATTGTTTTTTTTCACGCACAATATCATCTGAAAAGAAATCTCCATTCTTAGTGATGTTTCTTTTATGTTCATGAATAAATTCAGAAAAAATCTTAACAAAATCTTGTGGAAGTTTCTGCAAACCTTCAGAAGATTTTTCTTTTCTCAAAAATTCATAAAGATCTTCATATCTCATCATTACGGAAAAATTTCAAAGGATTTTATAAAGATGATGTCTGTCAAGAATAAATAGTTTCTTTTAGCAGATTTTTAGCAATATATTGTTTGCCTTTATTTCCAGAAGGTTCAGTGAATCTATTTTTTTCATTTTTTTTAACAATAGAATCATAAAACAAAACAGGAACTGGCTTGTCAGTATGTCTTTTAGCTCTGCACGAAGTAGTGTGGTCAGAAGTAACTAAAATTTTAAGACTTTTATCTTCAATAAACTTTTTCAAAAATGAAAAAAATTCTTTATCCAAAAGTTCAATCATCTTTACTTTTTCCAAAGGTTTATTATCATGCCCAGGTAAATCCGTTTCTTTAAAATGAATATAAAAATAATCATAATTTTTGTAAAAAGTATTTAATAGTTTTTTAGAATGCTTAATAGCCAAACTTAAAGCATCATCTAAATTTTGATAAGAGTCCATATCTTTAAATTCCGGATATTTAAAAGACTTAACATCCATATTAAAAGATAAACCAAAACCTATCTCCAAAGGCATATATCCAAAACAACACCACTTGCCATCAAGTTTTTTAAAATTTAATTTTTTAGAACCTGAATCTCTACATAAAATAAAGTTTGCTGGATAAATTCCTTTTTTCTTCCTTTCAAGATTTATTGGGTGATTTTCTAAAACGACAAAACTTTTTTGAACAAAAGTATTTACAAGATTCGCGGTCAAACTAGATTCAGAAGAATCGTCATAAGGATAAGACAGTCTAATTTTATCATAAGTTTTCACAGAAACTCCATCTTCATAATCTGGATCTATATTAGAGATATTATCCGAAAAAACTCCTCTAAAAATTAAAACGGCTCTATGTCCAATAGTGGAAATAAATTTAAACTTGTAAGGAAGTTTTACTTTTTCATTAATTGACTTTTCCAAAATTCTCGCTTCTTTAGTAGTAAGAGTTCTACCAGCTCTCCTATCTATGAGATTAAAATCTTTTAAGTTATCAATAGTTGCAAAATTACATCTAAGGGCTAAATCTCCTTCATTAAGGGTAATTCCTGCACCAACAGCTTCCAAAATTCCTCTTGAAGCTTTTTTGTAATCTTCACCAAACAAAGAAACAATTCCACTTGAAGACTGTGGAGCAATACCTTCAGCTATAGGAAAGCAATGCCCAAGTTTAGATTTTGAGGCAAGCCAATCAAGATTTGGAGTTTTAGCACATTCAAGAGGAGTTTTATTTCCCAAAATCCCACAAGGCTCATCAGCCACACCATCAAGAATAACAAACACTCCTTTCATAAACTAAAAGATAATAGAAAACTTATAAACCTTATCCGCACTTATCAAAGTATGTTCAACCTACTTAAAGATAAGTTAAAATCATGGTTAGGAAAAAAAAATTCTAAGCCTACAAAGAAAATCGAAGAAAAGAGCAAAAAAATAACGAAAACTCCAAAAAAAATCAGAGAAAAGATAGAAAAGAAAGATAAAGAAATAAGAGAAGAAAAACCGATAATAGAAATAGAATCTCAAAAAATAGAAGTAAAAGAAGAAAAGAGATCATTTTTATCAAGATTAACCGAAAAATTTACATCTAATAAAGTTTCTCAAGAACAAATTGATGAAATATTTTCTGAACTAGAGATTATTCTCTTAGAAAACAATATAGCTCTTGAAGCAGTAGATAAAATAAAAGAAACGATGATTTCAGAACTTTTAGATAAAGAAATAAAAAAATCAGATTTAGAAAATAAAATAATAGAATCAATAAAAAAAGGAATTGAAAGTATAATGACAAATCCTCCAAATTTGATAAATGAAATAAAATCTTCTCAAGGAGTTTATACAATATTATTTTTTGGAATAAATGGATCTGGAAAAACTACTTCTATAGCAAAATTAGCTTATAAATTAAAAAAAGAAGGAATCTCTGTCGCTTTAGCAGCTGGAGACACTTTTAGAGCAGCGGCCGTAGAACAACTTGAAACTCACGCTCAAAAAATAGGAATTCCGATAATAAAAAGCCAGTATGGATCAGATCCCACATCTGTGGCTTTTGATGCAAAACAATATTCTCAAAAGCACAGCATAAAATGTCTTCTTATTGACACAGCAGGAAGAATGTACACAAAAGAAAATTTAATAAAACAAATGGAAAAATTAATCAGAGTAATCCAACCAAACAAAAAGATATTCGTAGGAGAATCTACAACAGGAAATGACATGATAGACCAAGCAAAGACATTTGATGAAGCTCTTAAAATAGACGGAATCATATTAAGTAAGGCAGATGTTGATGAAAAAGGCGGAACAGCGTTATCAATTTCATATGTGACGAAAAAACCAATTTATTTTATAGGAGTCGGTCAAAATTACGCAGACTTAAAAGATTTCAAAAAAGAAGAGATGATAAAAAATATTGGAATTTAATTGTTTGGTAAAGTCATCTTAGAAGCAAGTGCAATAAATCTCGCTCTCATCCTCAAAGACCGAATTATAAGAATTACAATAACTAAAATACCAGAAGATAGTATCAAAACAACAGACCAATAGACTAATCTAAATTGCTCATTTTTGATAAAAAATTCTTTTTCAGAGTCTTTTTTAGATAAATCTAAATCGGGTGTTTGTGGCAAAGAGATATCTTGTTGGTTATTTATTGGTGTAGATATCGGCGTAGTTAAAGGAACATTTAACTCACTAGTATCGACTTTACTCGAACAACCAGGATCTTCAGGATAATCAATAAGATTATCATTATCATTATCTTTTCCATCATTACATTGTGGAGTTCGTCTTCCAGAACCTCTACCACCACCGCCTCCATCACTTCCGCCAGAGGATAATCTACAAATGCTGGGCTGTCCATTGCATATGTAACCTGGTTCAATTTGACAAACAGAAGAGCATCCATCTCCGTTAAGAGATATGTCGCCACTAAGAGAGCCACCATCATCACAAATTTCAGACTCTTCAATGAAACCATTCCCGCAAACAGCATTAACTGGTAAAACAAAGTCACTAGAAACAGCCCCTCCAGGATTAGTAATTCTAATCAAATAATTTCCATATTGTAAACCTGCTGGTAGAGTATAATCAATACGAGTAGGAGAAACAAAAACAGAAGATCCCCCAAATATAGAAATACCATCTGAAGACAAAATTCCCAAAAGAGAGCTTTGATAAAACCCGCTACCTATAACCAATATCCCTGAAGCCACTATAGATGGAACCGACGCAGGAGTTATAGAAGTAATAAGGGGGTTTTGTTCATAAACATTAACAAAAAGACTATTAGAAATAGCTCCAGTGGGCATATTTACGACAGTAAGAGCATATGTTCCAGGAATAATACTATCCGGAACAGACCCTATAAGTGTAGGGATGGTTTGAAGATTGAGTGTAGTGACGATAGGCACAGAGTTTATATGTAATATATCTTGTACTCCAAACGGTTCTCCATTCAAACCACTTCCGGAAACAACAACAGTCCCTCCCCTATTTAAAACAGCTCCATTAGGTCCAGGATTAGAAACAATAAAAGATGTAAGTTGCGGACATCCACTTATGGGAGTTTGAGAAGATGTGCTACAAGAACCAGTTTGATATACCGTAAAAGGAAGAGCTACAGAATAATGATTAGCCAAATTTCCAGGATTAACAGCTCTAACAGAATAAGTTCCTGCAAACGCCACATCAGAAACTAAAATTTGAATAGTATTATCATCAATAATATTTGGGGAAAGTCCTAAAGCGCTAAACAATACAGGAGGCAATCCTAAATAAGAAGGAAATGTAATCTCAATATCAGTTCCCAAAGCAGTTCCACTTCCTTGCATAAATCCATCTCCATTTAAAGTAATAAGACTATAACCAGTAGGATTATTTGGATCAGCAATACTATTAGGAATTACATTATAAAGAAAAGGAGAAGGATTATCTAATGATAAAGATGAAATAAATGTGTTCGAATCAAGATTAGGATTAGGGCTATTCAAGTTGCGAAGCATGAAACTTAAAGTAGAAGAAATGATAGGAGTTAAAGGAGGCAAATTAACAGTCAATTGATTAGGAGTTGCAATAGCAATCCATGATGGAGGAATAATCAGACCATTGATAATGAGATTAAAATTAGAACTAAAACCAGAGCCCATAATAGTTAAGGTATGGGGAATATTATTTACAAGAGATTCAGAACCAGAGTCAGCCAAAACATTACTGATAGTTGGAGCAATACAAGAAGAATGTGTAGAACAAATAGGATCTCCACAGTTACTTCCCCCGGTGGGAATATTACTATTACAATCTTCATCTAACCCAGCAGAATCATCGCAAATTTCCGAGCTAGGTAAAATCTGACCAACGCAAATTCCAGACCATACTCCATATCCAGTAGCCCCTACAAAACCAGAATCAATGCACGTTTCAGTTCCAGTCATACAAACACCTACCTCTGCTGTTCCACTTGGACCAGTATAACAAAGTCTTGTATCTCCGGGAGTACATTGAACGCTAGGAGGAGTAATGATACTTCCAATATTAGAATATCCACTAAATCCTGCGCCATTATAAGCACGAACCCTGTAAAAATATTCTGTCTCGGTAGCAAGATTGCTTAACAAAACAGGACAACTTTCAACATCAGCTAAAAGGTTACAAATAACAAGATAGTTTGTAAATCCTGAATCTAAAGCCTGTTCAACAACAAAACCATCTTCGTTATTTGATAAGTCAGTCCAAGAAACAACAACTTGTGTATAAGGAGCTAGTAAAATTGGTATAGAAAAATACCATAGAAAACTAGCAAAAATAACTGCGACAACAACAAGAAAAATAATCAAAAAGATAATTCTCTTATTAATCTTAAAAATTGGATCATTTCTCTTCTTTGACTTCATAAATTAAGCTATAAACTTACCTTTTAATAACTTTGTTAATGTCAAGAAATACAAAATATTATTAAGCCTCAAAATGCTCGAATTTTAATGTTAGATAAGCTTTCATCTGCGCTTAAAAAAACAACAGACAAAATAGCGAATGCTATATTTCTTGATAAAAACTTAGTAGAAGGAATAATCAAAGAACTTCAAAGATCTCTAATAGAAGCAGACATAAATGTTTCTTTAGTACTTGAAATAACTTCCAAAATAAAAAAAGCAGCTTTTGATGAGCGTTTTAAAGAAATAGAGAAAAAAGAACACATCATAAAACTTTTACACGATGAACTTCAAACAATTCTCGGAAATGAAAGAAAAATAGAGATTGGTAAAAAAAATATATTTATGATGCTTGGCCTATACGGAGCTGGAAAAACAACAACAATATCTAAGTTATCTCTTTATTATTCCAAAAGAGGAATCAAAGTTTGTGCAATAGGTCTTGATGTTCATAGACCAGCAGCAACAGAACAATTAAAACAGTTATGTGAAAAACAAAATATTGCTTGTTTCATAAATCCCGAAGAAAAAGACCCTACTAAGATTTGGAAACAATACGAAAAAGAACTTGAAAAATATCAACTAATCTTAGTAGACACTGCTGGACGTGATGCATTAGATGATTCTTTGATTAAAGAAATAAAAGTAATCTCTAAAATATCCAAACCAACAGAAACTTTTTTAGTAATTCCAGCAGACATCGGCCAAACAGCTAAAAAACAAGCATCTGTATTCAAAGAAGCAGTAAACATCACAGGAGTTATAATCACAAGAATGGACTCTACGGCAAAAGCTGGAGGAGCCTTAACAGCTTGTCATGAAACTAAAGTTCCAGTAGTTTTCATAGGAACTGGAGAAAAACCATCAGATTTAGAACAATTCTCTCCTGAAGGATTCCTTTCAAGAATGCTGGGAATGGGAGACTTACAAAGTCTAATGGAAAAAATTCAAACAATAACTGATAAAAAAAAATTAGCTAAAACACAAAAAAATATAGAAGAAGGAAAAATAACTCTTAAAGATGTACAAATGCAGTTAGAATCTATGGAATCTTTAGGTTCAATAGACAAAATAATGTCTATGATTCCAGGATTAGGAAAAGCAAAAGAAAAAATAACTTCCGAGCAAATGGAACAGCAACAACAGAAAATGAAAAATTACAAGAATGCTATAAATTCTATGACTCAATATGAAATTGAAAATCCTGAGATAATAGAAAAAGAAACTTCGAGATTACAAAGAATATCAAGGGGTTCTGGAGCCCCGACGACAGACATTCGAATGTTAATAAAGCAATATAAGATGCTCAAAGAGATGTTAAGCTCTCAATCAATGATGTCAGAAGGGAAAATGGACAACAAAATGCTTATGAAAATGGCGCGTAAATTTGGCAAGAAAGGTATGAAGATGTAAGATTTAAATAATAAAAATTACATTAACTTCTATGGTTAAAAGAGGATTGTCTTTAACATTAAACATATTATTAATCTTGGGCATGCTTGTATCTCTATTTTTGGTTTATGAGCACTTCTCTCCATCCGTAAGTAAATTTTGCACTTTTGGAAATTCATTTGACTGCGGAATCATCAATAAAAGTCCATATGCAAATTTAGATGGAATTTCCTATTTATTAACAATAGATTTTAATTTGCCAATCCCTTTAATAGACATATCGGGAATAAATTTATTTTTTGATGCAATAACCTCTAATGCATTCTTAGGTTTTCTGACCTTATTATTCCTATTTCTTTTGAGAACTAAATTTAAAAACAAAAAATTACTCTGGATTAAACCAGATAAAAATGAAAAATGGGTAACGAGATTATTAATTTTCGGAATAATATATGGATTTTATCTATTTCTAATACAGCATTTCATTCTGAAAACTTATTGTATATTCTGCATAGCATTAGACATAATAATCCTAATATCACTAATAATTTCAATAAAAATGAAAAATGAAAAAAAGAGCAAATCAAAATTAGGGATAGTAATTGTGACGATATTAGCGATAGCATTAGTATATATCTTTCTCATTAAAGGAAACAAAAAAGAAAATTATTCTCAAAATCCAATAGATAATTTTGCAAAATGCCTGACTGAAAAAGGAACAATAATGTATGGAACATTTTGGTGTCCTCATTGTGCAAGAATAAAAAAGAGATTCGGTGAATCATTCAATTATATTAATTACATAGAATGCGATCCGCGTGGAGAAAATGAACAGTCAGATTTATGCATCAGTAAAAGTATAGACAAATACGACACTTGGGAATTTGCAGATGGCACAAGAATAGTTTCAGAACCAACGTTCGAGCAATTATCCGAAAAAACAGGATGTTCAATTCCTAAATAATATGGCAATCGAAATAGCACTTCCAACATTACCCGTAGTTCTAGTAACAGCATTAATTGACTCAATAAACCCTTGTGCAATAGGAGTGCTTGTTTTGCTAATTGCGACACTAATGAGTTTATCAAAAGATAGATTAAAAATGCTCAAAGTTGGAGCTATTTATCTCTCTGCAATCTTCGTAACATATCTCGCAGCAGGTTTTGGTCTTCTCACAATAATTCAAAGATTAAACATAAGTGAACAATTAAGTTGGATAGTTGGAATATTAGTAATAACTCTTGGAATTATAGAAATCAAAGATTTCTGGTGGTATGGTAAGGGAATAATTTTACAAATTCCTCCAAAAAGAGCAGAACAAATCAAAAAAATGATGAAAAAAGTATCCATTCCAGGAAGTATCATCTTGGGAATTTTCGTTGCTGCGGTAGAATTACCTTGCACAGGAGGTCCATATCTTGCAATAACAACATTACTTGCAAAAATAGGCTTCTCAATGAAAGTATTTCTGCTTCTAGTGCTATATAATTTCATATTCATATTGCCTCTACTCATAATTTTGACAATGGCATTTTTTGGAGTAAAAACAGAAACTATAAGCAAATGGAAAAATGATAAAAAAAGATGGATGAGATTATTTATAGGATTAATAATGATAGCCTTGGGAATCTTTCTAATACTTTGGACAAAAGGCATAATAAACTTCGGTTTAGCTTATTAATATGGAAAGTAAAATTCTGGCTCGTGGGGCTGAAGCGGTAATCTTAAAGAATAAAAGTTCAGTCATAAAAAATAGAATAGAAAAAACATACAGACACCCAGAATTAGACGAAAAAATAAGAAAATTAAGAACACGAGCAGAAACAAGAATACTACGAAGAATGGAAAAAATAGTTCCAGTTCCAAAAGTAATCTTTTCAAATGAGAACAAAAAAATCATAGAGTTAGAATTCATAAAAGGAAAAAAGTTAGCAGAAAATCTAGAAAATTTAGACTTCAAGAAAATATGTAACAAAATAGGGAAAAATCTTGGAAAATTGCACGATTCAGATACAATTCATGGAGACTTAACTACTTCAAACATGATATTAAAAGAAAAAAAAGTTTACTTCATAGATTTCGGGCTATCATTCCATTCATCAAAATCCGAAGACAAAGCAGTAGACATTCATTTAATAAAGGAAGCTCTAGAAGCCAAGCATCCAACAATATTCAAAGAAGCTTATACTTGCGTATTAAAGGGGTACAAATCTTCAAAAAATTATAATAAAACAATAAAGCAATTAGAAGCCGTGGAAAAACGTGGCAGATATAAAGAGCAATACTAATAGCCCCTCCCGGATTCGAACCGGGGCTTCGGGCGCCAAAGGCCCGCGTCATTGACCACTAGACTAAGGGGCTTTTCACAGGTATATGAAAAGTAATTCTACAAAATACGTGACCACAACCTTTTAAAAGCCTTATCCCACAATCTAAAACATGACAGAAAAGATAGAACATTCTAAGATGAATGTAAAAGAAATAGAAAAGATAATTATAGATTTAGCAAAGCAAGGCAATTCATCCGAAAAGATAGGATTAATTTTAAGAGATCAACACGGAGTTGCTAAAGTAAAGAAACTGGGTATTAGAATAGGCTCAATAATGGAAAAAAATGGATTCAACAAGAATAATGATAAAAAAAATATACTTGCAAAAATAGAAAATCTTGGGGAACACTTTAAACAAAACAAACATGATTACACTGCACAGAGAAAAGCAGTAATGTACGCTTCCAGAATAAAAAAAATGGAGAAATTGGGACAATAATGTCCCAACAATAACCTTAAAAAACAGAGATTTTACAAGCTGTATGGCAACAAGCAATTTCATAAAATTAAAATGTACTCGCTGTGGAAATACACAAACTACTTTTAGTAAAGCGACTATATGGGTCAAATGTAAAAAGTGCAACAAATTACTTCTGAGACCCTTGGGAGGGAAGGCAAGGATAAGAGCCTTTGTTAAACATGTCTTCAAATAGTTCAGTAAATGAAAAAGATGTGGTACTCTGCACAGTAACTCAAATAGAAAATGCGAACGTGATAGTAACTCTTGATGAATCTTCTCTAAAGGGCAATATAATTTTCGCAGAGATATCTCCTGGAAGAATACGTAATATTAGAGAATTTGTATCAATAGGTAAAAAAATAGTATGCAAAGTTATAAGAAAGAAAGAGGATCATATAGAGCTCAGTTTAAGAAGAGTTACCGCAAAAGAAAGAGATATAGTACTTGATAAATATAAAAAAGAAAGAATTTTATCAAGTATGTTAAAACCAATAACTGTAGATAAAACCCAAGAGATAGTTGAAAAAATAAAAGAAGATAACTCCGATACCTACGATATAGTTGAAAAAATAAAAGAAAATCCATATAATTTCAAAAAATACTTTACATCAACACAATTAGAACAATTAAAGAAAATAGCCGTAGAAAAAAGTGAAAAAGAAAAAACTGCGCAAGCAAAAATTTCAATAAAATCAGATTCAGAATCTGGAATTTTACAAATAAAAGAAAGCTTAGAATCAAAAGATGCAGACATATCCTATTTAGGATCTGGACAATTTCTAATAAGAACAAAGGCAAAAGACTACAAAACAGCAAATTCTGAGTTAGATAAAACAATACAAACAATAAAAGAAAAGGCAAAGGCAAAGCACATACATTTTGAGGTAAAATGAATCTCCGTTTCTATATTAATCAAGAAGAAAAGAAAGTTTACACATTAAAAAAATCAATAAATGGTAAAGAAACACAAGAAACTCATTATAAATACAAAAATTTTATTGAAAAATTAGAATGAATTTTTCTGTCCAATTTCTCTCTTGACAATTTCTATATCTTTTCCCCATTCACTCAAAAGATTTCTATTGTAAATAATGGCGGCAGGATGAAATAAAGGAATTAACTTTATTTTATTACCATATAATTCAATTATCTTAACCTTTCCATGGACAGAAGTTATTCCTGGTTGTTTATCCATCAAATCTACAGCACATCCAGAAAGAAAAAATTTAGTAGCATAATTTCCTAAAGAACATATAACTTTAGGATTAATATCTTCAATTTGTTTCAAAAGCCAAGGAGTATGTGTTTTAATTTCTTCAGGTAATGGGGCTCTATTTTCAGGAGGTCTGCATTTCAAGATGTTAGTAATATACACATCATTCAAACTTAAACCAACTTTCTCAAGTAGCTTATCTAGATTCTTACCTGCAGTTCCAACAAAAGGTAATCCTTGCTCATCTTCATTTCTTCCAGGTGCTTCTCCGATGAACATTATTGGCGCATTAAGATCTCCTTTCCCAACGACAATATTTTTACATTTCTTACAAATCTCCGTATTTTTCGCAAGAGAAATAACAGAATCAATATCCATATTTAGAAATAAACACAATGTTTAAAAAAGACTTCGTCAATCAAGCGCAATGATAGAAAAAACACTTATTCTTCTAAAGCACGATTCAGTATCTCGAGGACTAATCGGAAAAATAATAACTCGTTTTGAAGAAACTGGCCTAAAAATCATCGCTATAAAGATGGTCTGGCCAGATGAAAATTTAGCAAAGAATCACTATTTTCTCGATGAACAATGGGCTCAAAATGTTTTTGACAAAACAAAAGCAGGATATGAAAAAGACAATAAAAAATTTCCTTACAAAGATGCAATGGAACTAGGAAAACAAATACAAGCATGGAATATGAACTTCTTAAGAGAAGGACCAGTAGTTGCAATAGTAATTGAAGGCCCTCACGCAATAGAGATAGTTCGTAAAATGGTAGGCTCAACAGAACCAAAATCATCTCCTCCAGGAACAATTAGAGGAGATTTTGCTATGATTGAATCTTATGCTGTCGCAGATAAACAAGCAAGAGTTTTGAGAAATCTCATTCATGCATCAGATTCAACACAATCAGCAGAAAGAGAAATAGCTCTTTGGTTTAAAGCAGATGAAATTCACTCATATAAAAAAGAATTAGATAAAAATTTCTAACCAAATAATTTAAAAGCCATTTAACTTCGCAATTTCAAGCCCTCATAGTTTAACGGATAGAATACGACCTTGCGGACAATTTGCAAAAATTGGCAAATAGGTTGGGACCGAGGTTCAATTCCTCGTGGGGGCGTTATTGAACCTCAGAGAGGTTTAATTACTTCAAAGTATAATTGCTTTGAAGTCACCAAAATTGAGAATCAATTTTTAGTGCCTCGTTGGGGCGTGATAAAACTATGATTATCTTAAAATCCAGTATTTCTTAACAAAAGAAAGATTACTCCACCAATTTCCAAATCCTAAATGTCTGCAAGTATGCACAAAAGCAAATCCAAGCATAACAAATGCATAAACAATATGATCATCAATGAAAGGATGATGTTCAGGAAGAAGTAAAGCCGTCCACATCAAAAACAACATCAAAGAACCAGCCAAAGATCCCAATCGTATCATAATCCCAAAAGTCAATGTAAACCCTACAAATAAAAGTCCAAGCATAAACAACCAAGCAACAACAGAAGAAGAAGCAATACTATGATAAAAATCAGCTAATGGACCATGAACACCGTAAGTTAAAAAACCGTAAGTTGGAGACCCTCCATTAATCCAAGCCTTATCACACATAAAACTCACAACTCTAGTACTTGAATCTCTACATGTAGCAAAACCTAATCCAAGAAGTTTATCAAAGAAAGCCCACAAAAATATCAAACCCATTAAAATTCTAACAATTGCCCAATAGTAATGCTTAAACGTTAACGGATGACTTACACCATCAGCCATATCTAATTAAGTATATATTACTATAAAAAGCTTACCAAGAAGGAATAGCAGTCAAATCTTCCAATTTTACAGGAGCCACTTTGTAAGTTTGTCTTTTTTCATCACTGTTCTTAGTTAAACCTGTTCCATTTACAATGTGCCCCAAAAGATAAACTCCATCAAGATCTCCCCAAGATTCATCTGGAAAAAATAAAGGATTTCTTTGAAAATAAGTTTTTCCAGGAGAAATCTTAAAATATTTTCCAACCATTTGAACTGCTCCGGCAAAATTCCCAAAATTAGAATCATTTGGAGAAGTAATTGTAAAATCATCAACCCATCGCGTGTATCTCATACCTCTAGCAACTGCAGAAGAACTAACTTTATCATCTAAAGGAAAAAGAACTCTGTTATACAAATGCATTGCATGAGGAGATCCCTGAGGAATGCCTCTTATAGAAAAACCACCTTCCTGTCTGTAAGGCACAGTAGAAATTTCAGTAAGAAAGGCTGCAACAGGCAAGATATCAGTATCAGCTAAAGAAGTATTAGCTCTTAAAGCATGAACATAAAACCCAAATACATATATTTCATCTGTTCTTTCAAAGGCAAATGTGTATCTAAACTACGTCTGGCACTCCAACCTCCAGAAGCCCCATGACAAGAATCATGAACTGAATTAAGTTTAATAAAAGGAACAAGATATCTTCTAAAAAATTCTTCCAATGGTGGAGAAGGAACAGTTAAATTCCTTACTTTTTGTTTAACTTTCTTAGAAAAACGCCTCCATAAAGGATGCCCTCTTTCACGAAAATCTATAATTCCTTGCAAATCATCTCTTAAATCATCAACAGAACTCCTATCAGGATCAAATAAAGTCCTTTGCTCTACATCTCCTCTAGGAGACAAAACAGTTACTATTCTATCAAAAATTTTCCTATCGTAAAGAAACTCAAATGGATTATCACAAAAAGAAGAAACCTCTTGAAAGTCAGCATCATTAGTATCATCTAACCAACTTTTAGTGAGAGTAACCATCAAGCCCCAAAAGAAAAGAAAAATAGATTATAAAAAGATTACAGCGATAAACTATTCACTACCTTCATCTCTAACACCTTGTTGTGTAAGATAGAATGCAGCTTCATTTTCAGGCAAATTAGGAGCGTCAATCATTTTAGCAACTCTTGTTCCCTGTTTTCCTCGTCTGAGATAAACTCTGTAAGTAGAAGCATGTCCAACTATATTCCCTCCAATAGCCGTCGTAGGATCTCCAAACATCATAGCAGGATTAGCCATGACTTGATTAGTCACATAAACAGCTACATTATGCTGTTCAGCCAGTTTCATTAAGTGATGTAAATACTTATTCAATTTCTGCTGTCTATCTGCAAGTTGCCCTCTTCCCGAAAATTCGGCTCTAAAATGAGCCGTCAAAGAATCAATGATAACTAACTTAATAGGTTCTTGCTGTTCTTTTATCAATTCAGTAATTTTATCTAAAAGTAAAATTTGATGATCTGAATTGAAAGCTCTCGCAACTAAAATATTCTTCAATACTTTTTCAGGATTAGCCCCAATACCTTCAGCAATCTGTCTTATTCTATCTGGTCTAAAAGTCCCTTCAGTATCTATAAACACGGCCTTTCCTCCCGCCCCTCCTTGTTCTTTAGGCATCTGGACATTAACGGCAAGAGTAAGACCTAACTGAGTCTTGCCACTTCCAAAAGCACCATAACATTCAGTAATTGCCCTTGATTCTATACCCTTACCTCCAAATAAATCATTCAAATTTTTACTCCCTGTAGTAATATAAGTTACTTCAGCACGTCTTCTATCAAATTCCATTCCATCAGTAAATCCAAGCTTCATCATTCCTCTAGCTGCCTGAATAGCTTTTCTAGCAACAGCTTCCCCAACCCCAGCTAAATCAGATAATGTGGCAGGAGACATAACTGCAAGGCCCATCAAATCATAAATTCCAGCAACTTCAAGTTTCATAGCAATTCCCGGGCCTATTCCAGGAATATCTGTAAGTTTTCCCTCTCCTTCTTTAGAATCTCCTATCTCTTTGTCCTTCACCATAATTACCAAGCACAAAATTCAATATTTAAACATTTTATCAATAAAAAATAACTATCAATTAAATATGTAAAAGATATAACTAAAGAATAGTAACATTTAAATACTTAAAATAATTTAAAAAGTATGAAAATATTTGGAAAAAAAATCAATAGAACTGAATATGGAATAGCAGGACTTAGTCTAGTAATAGCTGGAATAATTACAAGTTCAATTCTAACAAGACCTGTAACCCATAAAGGAATAGTTCAAGAAGGACCATATACAGGGGTTAAATACGAGTTAAGGGAAGAAAAAATACAAGATCAATAAGATTGTATTCAAATAATAAACATATAGTTCCAGAAAGACTAGAGATTATAGTCATAGATGAAGGAAAAGATGAGAGATATGAAACAATTGAGGCAAAACTCGTTGGCAAGGACGCATCAAGAAACTTAAGAGCATTAGCAGGTGACATTAATGAAATAATATATCAAGCTAAGATTAAATAATTTCTAAGTATTAAAAAAATCAGCACCAGAAGAAGATTGACCTTCAGATTTTCCAGAAGAAGGATTGGAACAAGTACAAGTCTCAGCGACACACTTCTGAGGAGCTATACAATCATCTTTACACTGATATTATTAACATTCCAAGTCTTACCGGTGTTTTCTGCTCCAGCACAATTAAAAATACAAGGACAAAAATCTCGAGCATTTGCAGGCTGTCCTAAATTGCACCATTTTGCTGTTTTCTCTTTAGCTTCCTTTTCAACATTATCAAGTTCTTTCTCCAAATCCCAATTTGAAGGGTTAGATATAGTTCGGTGAGCATCATCATCTCTTTCTGCAGCTTCTTCAAGAAACTCATTCCATTTACTAAGATCATCAGTAGTTATTGGACGATTATTATTTGGTAAAGCCCAGCAACCACTTAACAAACCTCCCAAAGATTTCAAACGATTTTTGAAATGTGTTTAGACAGATTCAAGCATTTCATCAGTATCGAACTCATCATAAACATCTTCACCATCCTTCAAATAATCAATAAACTCTCCAATATACTTTCTAACTTCTGCAATTTTTGAATGGGTTAGTGGAGGATTCTGTGAAGACATTTGTAAATAAGCAGGCCCATCCACAAAAAAACCAACAGCTAAAACAAGCAAACTCAAAACCACTAAAAGTAATAATAATTTTCTATTCACAAAACAAAAACAAATCTGAAACATATAAACGTTTAGAAAAACAAAATATAACTGGCAATTAAATCAGCAACAATAAAACAATAAAACAATATATTTTCCAAAGCTCCCCCATTTCTAAATTTACCACTAGAAATCATTCTCAACGGCCAAAATGGTTTTATCCCTTCAACAGTCCATGCATCTAATAGTAAATGCATACCATATCCAAGAAAAAAGGGAAAAGCAAATATCGGAAAAAACCAAATTAAGATTCCAGTAATAATAAAACAGAAAGTAAAACTATGTAAAAATCCTCTTTTTCTAAATATCAACCCAAGAGGCTTCATAACAAGATTATTTTTATCAGAAATAAATGAATCAATATTTGGAAGAACAGTAGATATCACGAAAACAATTACATAAGTATAAACATGAACTACATTAGGAATAAAAAGAAGCATATAGAATAAACCTATCGCAATATGAGTCTTATTTAACATAAAAAATAAAAGAAAACAGAGTTTATTAATTGTGTGAAACAGCAATCAAATTCCTAGGAGATTTGCATAAAACTTCACGTCCAAAATTTTTAACATATAAAGTATCTTCTATTCTTATAGCAAATTCTTTGCTGTTATCTTTTACATAAATTCCAGGTTCAATAGTTACAACGTCTCCTTCATTAAGAATATCAATTGTCAAAGAGCCAAAATCTGGTTTTTCATGAACTTTCTTGCCGATTCCATGACCAAGTCTATGAGAATAATACTTTCTATATTTTCCAAGCAATCTCCGAGACAAAACCTCTAAGTCAAAACAAGAAACACCTTTCTTTACTTTAACAGAACATTTTTTCTGGCATTCAAAAATCAAAGAGTACAATTTTTTTTCTTCCATACTAGGTTTTCCAACAAAAATAGTTCGAGTCATATCACTACACCAACCATTAAATTTGCATCCAAAATCCAAAACAAGAAAACCCCTCGAAATTTTTTTATCTCTTGGTTTTGCATGAATAACAGAATTATTATTAGCAACTATAGGATCGTATGCCTTAGAAACTTTAAAATCTCTAAATCGCTTAAGGATATAATTAGCAAGATCCTTTTCAGTTCTAAAAGTAAAACGCGTTACAATCTCATTAAATATCGCATCATTAATAGCACAAGCCTTGCGCATACTTTCAAGTTTTCCCACAGAACAATAAATCAAAGTAAATTTTAAAGTTTATGGACAATTCAGTTACTCCAAAGATATTTTTCAGAATCGTCCTATTAGATAATTCTGTATATCATATAGTCTATCTGGCGGAATTATTTATAACTTCCATCTCTTTTACTAATTCTTCAACAGAAAAATCACTTATACCATTTATCGAGAGCTCTATATTATTGCTGAAAGAATTCATTCTAAAATTACCTGAAAATATTTTTTCTTCTCCTATTATTTCAGCCCTCTTTAAGTTCATTAAATCTAATGAAAACAAATCTTCATCACTAACTCCGAAAAGTTTTTTTATATTTTCTCCAAACATAACAGACCTCATTGTAGCCGTACCATCATCTAAAACCACATTAAGCAAAACTCCTTTTTCTCCCTCTTTCTTTTTTGAGTCAAAATATCTTGGTTCAAAAGTTTGAACAATAAATGCCCTAGTAGAAATCATAGCGCCTTCTTTAGCATCCTTGAAATTATCAGCAACAGCATTAACTTTTTCTTTTACAGCACCCATAGACTCAGAACTCTTTTTTATATCTGAAAAGGTTGAAAGTTGCATCTCTCCCTTTTTTACACTTGCTCCTCTTATCTCAACTACATCTCCTTCATTTAGATTCTTTTTTTCAATCAAAGAAATATGATTAACATCCCATAAAGTAACGCGAGTACTTGAAGTCTCATCTCCAATCATAAAACTGACCACTTTTCCAGACTTGCCATTTTTATTATATTCTCTAATGGGAAATATCTTAGTAATTTTACCTACAACAGAAGCTCTCCTCATACCATCTGAAAGTTCATTTATCTTGCTTCTTTCATTTTCAAAGCTTATACCCAATTCAGCAGCAACAATCTGAGCAGCTCCTTCTTTAGAGATTAAACCAGAAAGTTTAGATTTCTTGGCTTCAACTTTTTTGTCAATTTCACCAACTGAAATCCCTGAGTGTCTTGAAATCTTCTCAATTAAAATAGCATAATTATCCATATATCAAAGATAAATTCAAGCTTTAAAAGAATAATGCTCTTTCATTTTAACAATTAGTAATATTTAAAAGAGTAAAAAAACACAACAAAATATGCCAAACGTAGCAGCAATAATAGTAAAATTAATGCCTTCTTCTCCGGATGTAAATCTAAGAGAAATAGAAAATCATGCAAAGCACACAATGGAAAAACACGGAGCTAGAAACATAACTTTTGAAATCCGTGAGGTTGCCTTTGGCTTGAAATCGATACATATGAAGCTCGCAATAGATGAAAGCAAAGGCACAGATTTAGTTGAAAATGAGCTTTCAAAAATCAAAGATGTTTCTTCAGTAATAATAGAAGATTACAGAAGAGCCTTTGGATAAAAATAAAAATGCCTTTAACTCTAAAAAATTTTATAGATATCGGAATGCTCTCCCATTTAGAAAATGAAAGAAGATTTTTTGAAACAAACAAAACTAATCAAGGAAATACAGAAATATATTGGATAGAAAGAAAACTTTCAAATGAAACATATCAATTTACATATATAACGAAAAAATGTGACGCAAGAGAAGAGGGTTTAGAAAATCATTTAGAAGACATTTATGTTGGAGGAATAGAGGATTTAGCAAACATATTAATGCGAAGAATGAGACGCAAACCCTATTAAATAATAAATTCCAAATTAGATTATGCCACTTACACCAGAACAAATAACAGAACTAAAAAATCAATTAAGAGAACAAGTAAAAAATCTCCCTGAATCTCAAAGAGCCCAAGCAGAATCTCAAATAAACGAAATATCCTCAGAGGCAATAGAATCAATGCTAGCACAACAAAAAGCTTCACAAAAACCAATATTTAGATCAATAATATCCAACGAAATACCTAGTAAGAAAATAGACGAAAATAAAATTGCAATAGCGGTTCTAGATACAAGACCAATATCAAACGGACACACTATAATAATTCCAAAATCTGAAATAAAAGACGGAAAAAATATACCATTTCAAGCATTCTCATTAGGAAAAAAAGTAGCAAAAAGAATCTCAAATAAATTAAAAGCGAAAAGCGTAGAAATTCAAACAGAATTCAAATTCGGAGAAATAATTCTAAATCTAATTCCAATTTATGACAAACCTCTTTCACTAAATTCACAAAGACAAGAAATACCAGAACCACAATTAACAGAATTTCAAAATCTCTTAAAGGCAAAACCAAAAGTGAAAAGAGAAGAGAAACAAAAAACAGAAATCAAACAATCAAATCTTCCACAATTAAAACGAAGAATTCCTTAATAAACAGGACCACATGAATTTTCAGCAAGAGGTCCTTCACGACAAAGTGAAAGAATCTTTACAACACACTCAAAAGCAGTAGCTTCTGGCTCTAGAGGGGTTCCACTGAGAGCGCCATTACCACTGGGATAAGGAGGAGAATTTCCAACATATCCTCTAGAAAATTCCAAATTAGCGCCATTTATAGCAGATCTAACACGCAAACTTTGAGAAAAAGTATTCCCTTGATTTCTAACAGCATAAGGGACTACATTCATAGCATTCATAGAAGAAGAAACATAAGTCACCAAATCCGTATATCTATACAAATTAAAAAAATCAAGGCCTCCAGATTTACGAATCCCATTAGGTATAATAGTAGTAGGATTATTAAAAGAAGGAACGATTACACCAGCAGGATCACAAGATAATTCAATAAATGCGCCTGTCCAGCTACCCATACCCATAACTCCGGCCCCGTTACCAACCACTAAGTCAGTAGCTTGAGCAGGATACCAAGTATCTCTATTTGGCATGATTCCTGTAGTAAAATGCCAACCATTTGCTCCATTTATCTTCCTACTAAATATTCCGGCCCCGTTACCAATGTCTTGGTCACGTATAGTTCCATCTTTTATATCAGAAGAGTCTACAGTTCCATCTGCAATATTCCCAGAAGTGATACAATTATTACAAGCTACTTGACTCGAAGTATGATGCGCTCCTGAAGAAGGAGATGTGGTTGGAAATTGATTGCTAACTTGAGAATAAGCAAATTGCACCCCAAAAGCAAAAATAATAACGCCTACAAAAAGACTCCAAAACAACAATACACTCTTTCTCATAGAATAAACAGGATTAAGTTATTTAAAAATATAACGAATAAATGAAATAACACAAAATAGCAATCAAAAAAGCAGGTGCAAATGGAATTCCTAATTTAATTTTGACTTTCTTATTATGCTTTCTCAAATATAATATATCTCCATAAGAAAGACCATGGACGCTAGTTTCTATATTTCTATTACCAACTTTAACAGATTCATATAACCAATCACCTTCAGTAACTAAATGTGGAGAAATCAACTTAATCATAGAAGATGTCTCTATAGCTTTAACATAAACAAATACTAAAAATAACAGAATAGGCAAATAAAATAAATATTCGATAAAAAATAACAAGATAAAAGAGGCAATCAAAGAGAGGTAAAAAACAAACTTATTAATTTTTAATTGTTTTTTAAATTCAAACACGAAAGTTTTCTTATTTCTAAAAGCTATAAAAGAACTATAAATTAAAGTGTAAATTACTCCTGAAGCTAAAAGCAAAAAAATAAATCCAATTCCATAAAATGCAAAATCAAAATATGACTGATATGGAAATATTCCTCCTAAACCAAAAAGAAGTTTAGCATCCCCTCCCGCAAAAACTCTCGAATAATAAAATCCATATCCAATAGCGACAAAAAATAAAACCCCAAATAATCCTTTAAAGAAAAAAGTATAATCTCCAGAATATGAAGAATAAATCGCCCTATAAGCTAAAACAAAAGCAATTAGAGAAAAAGTAAGCCAGTTTGAAATCTCCTTATACTTTAAGTCTTGAAAAACTGCGAAAAGAATCCATAAAAAAGATAAAACGTATAAAAAAAGATATTCATTCATAAAAAAATAAAGAGGATTACATTTATTAATATTGAGTAATAAAAAAGATATGCAAAAAGAACACATAAAAAGATACATCCCGATTATTATGTTACTATGTTTAGGATTAGTTTCCTTTATAATGATTAAACCCTACATATTAGCTTTATTAAGTGCATTTATAATTTCATATTTAGTAAAACCAATTCATTCAAAATTAGAAAAAAGAATGTCTAACAAAATTGCTGCTATTGGTACAATACTCATCTTCTTTTTAATAATCGGTACCCCTATAATGTGGACATTTAAAGAGGTCATATTTCAAGGATACTCTTTAATAGAAAGCGGTTCTGTTGAGAAACTAGTAAATTTACTCCACAAAATAGAATTTCTTCAATACTATCAAATAGAACCAGAGATAAATAAAATTATAAGCTTGGGAATAAATTCTTTATCTGGAATAACTGTTTCTATAATAAATGCAACAATAAGTTTGTTTATAGTTTTATTTGGGATGTTTTATATGCTAACAGAATGGTCTTCAATAAACTCTAAAATAAAAAACGCACTCCCTTTTCCAAACAAAGAAAAACTTTCAAAAGATATTGCTCAAACAACAAATAAAATAGTCCACGGAACACTATTCATAGCAATAATAGAGTTGATAATCGCAACAATAGGATTCTGGTTAGCTGATGTAAATTTCTTTATGTTATTTGCAATACTTACAGCAATGTTAGCATTCATTCCAGGAGGACCCATATTAATCTGGGGGCCAATCATAGTATTTAAATTATTAGAGAAACAATATCTAAACTCAACAATAATATTAGTTATAGGAATAATAATCTCTCTTTACATAGACACTATTTTAAGAGCAAGAATTGTAGGAAAAAACACAAGAATTCATCCATTAATAGCTTTAATTGGAATTCTTGGAGGTACATCAGTATTTGGAATATTAGGGATAATAATAGGCCCACTTTTCCTTTCTTATGCAATCAGAATATCTGAAGAAATTTTAGCAGAATACGACTAAATTTTATCCTGCCGAGTTCTAAACTGTCCACCTTTCCGATATTTATTATGACCTCTCTGCTTTCTCTTATCATTTTTACTCTTCCTCTTCCCAGCAAATCCATAATCGTCGCTCATAGAAGATAAAAATGAAAGGAGTATAAAAATAATACTAATTCAAAGATGGACAAGAAACAGCGGCACAAGACAATGAACAATCAATGCCTAAACTAGAATCAGTACATAAAATTTTTCCTTCATTCACAGAAAATATTTCACAGCAAAAAGTTATCAAATCTTCAGTAGTGCAAGCCAAGTTACATGCCTCAATAACAGCACTTCTACTTGCAGAATTTCCAATAGGATCAATGCCCGTTTTCCATAATCCAAATCCCTTTGTAAATAAGAATACTAATCCAGCAAGAACAACTATAGAAATTACAATTATCACAATAGTAGATATTGATATATCAAAACCTTTTTTGTTCATAAAAAATTACCTTTCCCAAACACAACCTTTCTGAGCATTACATAATTCTGGAGTACTAAACTGTGCATCAGTACAAGATGTAGAAGTACCAGAACAAGCACCACCCGCATATGAACAACCTTTCTGAGCATTACATAATTCTGGAGTACTAAACTGTGCATCAGTACAAGGAGTAACAGAACCTCTGCAAGCAAGAGGACTACTTCCTAAAATGTTATCACAAGCAACACCATCTACTTTAACAGAAGACCTCTTTCCAGAGCTTATTTTCCTACAAGCTTCTATCTGATTCTGACTATCCATAGAACAAGTTAAAAAATTACTAGGAAGAGTAACTCCAGCAGCGGTCAAAGAAGGTTTTATACGCTGGTCATTACAATTAACCAGCTCATCATCTCCAGAAACATCAATAAGTCTATATGTACAAAAGTCTATAGAAAGACCAGCTGCAACATATCCCTCACAAGCCTTAGCCAACGACTGCAATTCTCCAGGCCCCTTATCAAAAATATCAAAGAAAAAACCAGTTCCTTTGGTAAATCCAATAATAAGCATAACAAGAACTACAAGACCCAAAACAATCAATATAACAGTAGTGATAGTAACATCCGCTTTCTTATTCATCAAACTCTTCATATCAAACATAGCTATAAATTGTTTATAAATCTTATTGGGCTTTAAAATTCAAGGATATAACTTTCTGTTTATCAAAATTAGATTCAATATTGAATTTATATTCGCTTGAACTTACACTATTTTCAGCATTTAAAGAAAAAAACAAATCTTTAACAGATAAAACCCAAATTTCCCCAGAAGGCTCAACAGTAAATTGTCCATTAACTAATTTAGCAAAAACATTATTCTGTATTTCTTTGAAAGAATCCCTCTCTTTTTTAGAAAGTTCCATCAAATTTTTCCTAAAGTCCTCCTTAAAATTCACAGAATTTGTAGAAAGTTTAACAGACTCAGAAACCAGAATAGTAATTTTATTAGAAAATAAATAACGTATATCTCTAGTCTGTAAAGATAGTCCTCTAAAGTCCGCGTCTAATAATCTTATCTCTGTTTTAAATCCATAAAAAGAATACAAAGCAGCCATTACAAGCAACAAAGCTCCAAAAACCATCAACACGGTGCCAACATGCCCTCTACGATTCATTAGACCCTCCTGCAATCACAAACAAAGTGGTTGGTTTTCCACCTTCAGCACACAAAGTTTTTTCCTGAACTTTTAACCCAGCAGGAAAAACTTCATTAAATTTATCAATAGATATTTCACCAAAATCATTGGTTTTTAGATTAGCATTCGAAGAATAAACTTGATATTGTGCAGTTCTATCAAAACCAATTTTACGAACGATTGCAAACTTCCCATCCAAAGACAAAGATGAAAACTTTTTCTGAAGAATAGGAGCAATATCTGTCCTAAAATAAGGCCCACTTCCAGTTCTACACATTTGTTCTATAGCATATTCAACTTTTACAATATCATTTCCAACTTTTATATCACTCTTCAAAAAATCATCAAGCAAATTCCCGGAATTTTCCGGAAAAGTTTCAATATTCGCTCGTTCATATGGAGTGACAGGAGACTTGTATTCAGTTATAACTACTCCTTTAGACATATACCCAGATATGATAACAAAAATTAACATTATCACAAAAACAAATATCAAAGAGGGGAAACTAGTCAATACTTGCCCCAACTGTCCATTTCTCTTCACGAAGCAACTCTCCTTGACTTCTGCGCACTAGCAGTCAATACACAAATATTATCCTTACAATAATTATCGCATTTAGGTAAATCAAAATTCTTTTCTTTTCCATTAAAACCACATCTTACACGATAATCATAAACTCCTCTAAAAAATTCTTTTCCTTGTGAATTATTTATAAAAACAAGATAAGCTTCATTATTTAAGATTTCTTCATCAATTGAACATCTTTCAGAAAAAACACTTTCATTAATAAAAATATCTCGCGCAAGATTTTCTTCAGCCATACAAGTTTTAATGGAATTTCTCAAAGCCTTTACGTCAAATTCCCTAATATCGTATCCTTTACCAAAAAAAGAAATAATCCCCCCATAAAGTCCGCCAGCAATCATCGCCATCATTAAAAAATAAATAATATACAACATTCCAGTGCCTAAAGCCTGCCCTTTTCTATTCATATTCTCCGCCTCTCTTTTAACTCAAAAATAAATTGCGAAGTTTCCGAACTTCCAGATGGAAGTTCAACAGGCCTATAAACAACATCCACATCTTTGAAAAAAACAAAACTAGTTCCACTATTAAGTCTAGTGCTAACCGTTACTTTATTGTTTACATTATCAATACTAATCATATCTCTAACAGGTTTGCCATTCTTCACAGCCACACTAGCAAGTTTAGTCACATCTACCGAAAACTTCTGCCCAGTTTTAGCAGAATTTATCATCAAAGATAACTCTTTTGCATAAAAATCCTCAAGAAAAGCAGAGCCATTAGAATAAGAAAGAATAAACCATAACATTATTGAAAAAAATATAATAAAAATCACTAAATGCTTAATAGTATCCATTAATATTGTCGTATCTCCTCTTCTATTCATCTAACTCCCTGGAATGCCTACAGGATCCTGATATCCTGGAGAATTAATTTTCTCTGGAACATAACAACGAGAAGTCTCTTCACGCATTATAGGAACTTTATCTTTTTTCCTATAGACTAATTCAGAATATTTTCCATCCGCATCAGAAAGAATACCGTAGTCAACAGAAACTTCAATTTTATCCTCTTTCTTATCAATGAAAAAGGGCATTAAATCAGAATAAAGAAAGACACACTTAGAGGAATAGTCTACCGACTTCAGAACACCCATAAAATAAGTCCTCTCCTTCAAGTATGAATTGACAATCAAATTGTCTTCAAATTGCCTACAAAAACCTTGCTCCTGGCAATTCTCTGAAGAATCCTTACAAACACAGACACAAGAGTTAAGAAAACATTTATCTGGTCTAGTTTTATCCTTAAAATCAAAAGCTACAAAAACCCAGTTCCCAACACCTCTTAAAGCAAAAGTATTATTTTCACCATTTTCCAAATTTTCAATCTTGGCATTAAGTCCATCAATAAACGCCTGTGCATTTTTGTCTTCCTGTTCAACAAAAACATTATACAATCTAACTCCCAAAAAAACTAAACCGACAATAGCAATGACTGCAATAATCATCCCTAAAAAATTATTTGTAACAGCATTTTTTCGTAAAATCATAAATTACCTTCAATACCTCCCTGACATAAATTATTAATTCCTTCAACGCTCCAATCCATTAATTTAACTAAAGAACAGCCTTTCTGGTCACCAGCTAACTTACTCTCAAATGAACCACATGTAGCAGCAGAAAGTGCTTGATTCTTAATAGTTGTTTCCTCTGCATTAATTGCGAGATTTAAAGAGATAGCTCCTATGCTACCTATCTTAAATAATGCCTTAACCCATCCAGGTCCAGGAATAAGAAGAGAGGCAATTTTTCCAGGACCGGAAATGGCACCCAAAACTCCAACAACTGCCCCGCTTCCAAAAGCATTCCAATAAGCGTCATTTGGTTTTATATTAGGGACTTTTATTTGCGTAAAGACAATAGCTATCTGACTTGAAGGAGCACTTGACTGTTTATCAAAACCTTGTAAAAATTTCTTAATATTTTCGTCACTTTTCAAAAGCTCTTCCAGAGGTTTTCTATCATCAGCACCAGCAATAGAATCCTTTACTTGAGTTAATATTTCCTTAACCCTTGAAAACTCTTCAGCTGTTAAATCGTTTCTTCCAATATAAGGAATTAATGTTTCTTGTAGATTTATAGCTCCATATCCGCTTCCAACACTTTCATCTGTAAATGTCTGAATGTAAGTCAAACTACTTCCAGGAACTTTTTCCCTGCTCAAATATAAATTATAATCCACTTGTTTCAAAATGGCACCCTGAACTTTCTTATCTTCCTGATAAAAGTAATCTGAGAATGCAACTCTCGAACATACAATACATCTCGGTTCAACAGTGGTTTCTATAAGATTTAACCCCTCAAGACCCGTCTCTACAATCTTCTCTCCAAAATCCTTGCCTTCAGAAGTAGTCCAAATATCAAGTTTTCCCTGTCCAGTCATTGTCCAGCAATCATACATTGCATTTGCAACTTCTCCTTGTATTATTTTCGCAGATTTTTTCTGGTTTATAGGATTATTATCCACGACAACCTCTATATCTCTAATATTTTCTTCTCCAGCAAATTGTTTGCAGGCACTTTTTTCAGAAATTCCTGTAGCTGCTTGAGGCCTTGAAAAAAACTCTCCAGTCTTTTTGAAAAATCCTTTTTTAGCAGTTATACAAATTTTTTCAGTATAACAATTCAAAGGAACAGCATCTTCAACAACCCCCGGAACTGTAGCGCGAGATAAAACAGATAATTTACACAACTCTCTCTCACTTAAATCTTCATTATCAAAAACGCCAAAAAGAAATAGCGCGACTAAAGCGAAACCTGCAATAGCCAAAATAAGCAAAGCAATTTGGTCTGGAGCTAGTGCACCTCTTCTTTTATCCATAAAAAGAAATGAAAATACAACTTTATAATATTATTTATGCAACTATCAGAATTATATTTAGCGAATACCAAATTTCTTAAACAAAAACCAAACTGAAAACCCTGCAATAAGAATAAGTAAAATCCACAATATAATTTCTGTCAGTGATTCCTGAGCAATGCCCTTTCTTTTCATTAGCTAACATTAACCTCTGTAACCTTCTTTCCTTGTATGTAATTTAAAGCATCTTTAATAGCATTGTACATATCAGAAGTCAATAATGGATACTGCTGTTTTAAAGACTCAAAAGAAGGAAATCCACTGAAACCAATTACAAATTTTTGATCCTCAACACTACCTATAATATAATTGTCAAATTCACCGGCATTATTTTTAGGAACAGAATAATACAAAAAGCCAGATTTCATATAAACTCCAGAATTAGCTCCATTTTTCAACAAGTTCTGTCTGCCATCATTTGCAATAATATCAAAATAATACAAAGGATTCAAATATTTATTATATTCATCCAAAACAGCATAAACAAATTTATCAGAAACAACTGGATCATTATTAAGACCCCTGGGAGTATCTACAATTGGTTTTGTATTTGTCACCAAAATATCATCCAAGGTTACCTCTGTTACTTGAGTTCCAGATTTAACAAATACATGAATATCATATGCTTCTTCTGCATGATTAAATGCTGCTAATTTATTTTTGGTTCTAGTTGCAACAAGTTCAATTAAACCTTTGTAAAAATCTTTCTCATAATCAAGATGGTATTTAGAAGGAGGCCTTTTAGTGCCAGAAGCAAACAATGCAGGCTTACTTTTGTCAATTAGCGAAACTTTTTTATCGTTAGTTTTTTCAGATTGATAAGACCATTCAAAAAAAGAAGTGTGGCTTAAAGGACTCCACAAAATCTTAGAAGGAGTTCCAGCCCCAAGAAATGCATCATTCTCTATAAAGTTAATCTGGACAGTCGCATCATTTTTCCAAGAACTCCTATCAAAATCTTTATAGGAATCAACTTTAAAACAATCAGAGTTTAGATATTTTTCAACAGTCCCTATAAAAACAGGTTCGTTCAAATCAATAAAAATATATTGGTCTATTTTTCTAACAGTATATTTGGGTTTATTTTGAGGAGGAGCTAACTGAACATCTTTTAATTTCACATTTAACTCAAGAAACTTCTCGCAAGAATTTCCTTGTAAAATAGAATCTCTCCAAACAACAACCTTGGATAATAAATCGCTATTTTTCTCTGCTTCAAAATCTAAAAAAAAGGGAAAATAACTCCCAACACGTGAAGCATAAGAATACCCTTTAAAGTCCAAAACATCAGCATACCCCAAGTCGGCTTTTTCAGTGCTTAAAGGACCCGCAAAACCTTTTTTAGTCTCTGTGGAGATGGTAGCTTTTCCATAACCATCAGTAGAAAATCTAATATTCCAATATCTCCAATTATTTACAGAAATAGAAAAAGTTTCTGGTTTTCTCTTTGTATCTCGATAAAAAGATTTAATAGACTTCTTAATTTCGGCAGGATTAAACTCATAAATATCTAAAAGATAAGCTTTAGCATTTTCATCAATTTTAACCCACTTCTCTCCTGTAAAATATCTCAAATCTCCTTTTTCCATATTAACTCCAATTATGCTAGTTCCGGCAGGAGGCGCTCCAGAATCAAATCCTAAAAAACTTGCAATAGTAATAAAAAAATCAAATCTTTTCCATACTCCAGATAAAATAACAACTAAAACTAAAGCACCTACAACAGCAAAAACCCAAATATTCCTAACATCTGCTTTTTTATTATGAGTCATCTTCCAAATCTCCCAAGTCTCTTAAAAAATTCTAGCAAAGAGCTTCCTTTACCTCCAAGAGTAAAATAAAGAATTAAAACTGCAACCAAGACTCCAATCACTATTATCCAAGGTATAAGCTCATCAAATGTAAGTTCTCCTTTTCTACTCATAAAAATTAAAGTAGAATAGCAAATATAAATCTATAGTACTGGACCAATCATGTGCCTTGATACACTGACAAAAGATATCTAAAAGATTAAAAAACAATATATCTTCTGATATAATCAGATAGTATTATAATATAATATCGCTATAAAATAATTGAGGTCCGATGACAACAACCGACGAAATTCTTAAAAAATATGGGGCAAAGATAGAATCTCAAATAAATTCTTCTCAAGAAGAGAGAGAATATTCAAAAGAATACCTCCAATTCAAACAAGACATGATCCCAGAAATATCTTCTTACAAAAAATGGGTTGACTCTTTAGGAAATATAATAAAAATAAAAGTCTCAGAAAAAGAAAGAGTCAAAATACAAAGATATCTTGACATTGCCCATTTAGAAGTAGACGCACAGCAATCAGCTTCTCTAGCAATAATGACGATGTTGGGAACTTTATTTTTAGTTTTAGGGACAGTATTAAGCATAAGTCTATTAGGAAATTCATTTCCGTTAATGTTGACATTTCTCGGATTTACCCTTAGTATTTTTGTATATTATTATGTTGCTTCAATGCCAAAAAGATTAGCAAATATCTGGCGCCTCAAAGCATCCGCGCAGATGATTCCAGCAATCCTGTATGTAGTGATTTACATGAAACACACATCAAATTTAGAGAGAGCAGTTCAATTTGCATCAGAGCACATGGAAATTCCATTATCTCTTGATTTAAGAAAAGTATTCTACGATGTAGAGGTAGGAAAATACCAATCAATAAAACAGTCTCTTGACAATTATTTAGAAACTTGGAGAGATTACTCTCCAGAATTTATAGAATCATTTCATTTAATAGAATCAAGTCTTTTCGAACCGTCAGAAGCTCAAAGAGTTAGAACTTTAGAAAAAGCACTTCAAGTGATTCTTGACGGAGTTTATGACAAAATGCTCTTCTACACTCGAGAGATTAGAACTCCTTTAACAAACATATATATGTTAGGAATAATTCTTCCAACATTAGCATTAGCGTTGCTTCCTCTGGCAGCGGTAGTAATAGGAGGAGGTCTAAAATGGTACCATATATTTGTATTATTCAATTTAATAATCCCTCTAGGCGTATATTTCTTAACTTCGGAAATTCTACTAAAACGTCCAGGAGGTTATGGAGAGACATCTATTTTAGAAAAAAATCCTCTTTATCCTCAATTTATCTCTTCAAAACCTTGGATAATTGCAGGAGTAATTGCAATTCCTCTATTTATAATAGGCTTATTGCCCTTTATTTTCCAAGCAGATTTCTTAGTAAATGCAGTAGGTCTAAAAAATGACTACACATTTGCAGAAATAGGCTTGCCTTTCTTCCAAGAACAATTAATATTTGACTTCAAAGAAGTAGGAGGTTCAAAGATAGGACCATTTGGGATTGGAGGAATGTTGTTAAGTTTATTCATTCCTCTTTCAATAGCCATATTTTTCTCAACAGCATATAGACTAAAAACAAAAGAAATAATAAAAGGGAGACAAGAAACAAAAGAACTAGAACAAGAATTTACTAATACATTATTCCAATTAGGAAACAGATTAGGAGATGGAGTTCCAGCAGAAATAGTTTTCGCAAAAGTAGCAGAATCAACACAAGGACAAAAATCTCAAAGTTTCTTTGCATTAGTAAATCAAAATATACAACAATTAGGAATGTCGCTTAACGAAGCAGTGTTCAACAATCAAAGAGGTGCAATCATTTACTATCCTTCCGCAATAATTGCAACAAGTATGAGGATACTTATAGAATCTGTAAAGAAAGGTTTGCAAATAGCCGCACATTCTATGATGTCTATCTCTGAATATATAAAAAACATCAGAAAAATAAATGAGCGCCTTAGAGATTTACTCGCAGAAGTAGTCTCGGATATGCGTTCAAATATGACCTTCCTAGCACCATTACTTTCAGGAATTATCGTGGGTCTTACTTCAATGATAGCTATAATTTTAAACAAACTTAAAGGGCTATCTGATTTAGCTGGAGGGGGTGGTGGAGAAATAGCAGGAATTGGATCAATAGGAAACATAGTAAATCTATTTGACATTTCAAGTATAGTTCCACCTTACTTTGTGCAAATAGCAATAGGGTTTTACCTTATAGAAATAATCTTCATACTTACCCAAACACTTGTGACGGTAGACTCAGGAAAAGATACTCTACAAGAAAAAGCAGATTTATCTTCGTATCTGAAGAAAGGAATAACTCTATATCTTATAACCACATTAGTAAGCTCATTGGCTCTTGCAGGTCTAGCAGCAATAGCTCTTTCAGGATTAGGACAATAAATTAATCAGGAAGTAATTTGACAACGCTATAATTCTTCATAATTTCTTTAGCAATGTTCTTTACATCATCTAAAGAGAGTTTTCTTATTTTAGAGTCATAGTTATAAAAATCTTCTGCGTTTCCTTTAGCAATCTCTGTAAAGATTAATTTCTGCATAACATTTATGCTCTCTTCAGAAGCAATCTTTCTCAAACCAATCAATCTATCTTTTGATTCTTCAAGTTCTTTAGAAGAAAGTTTTTCAACTTCTTTCAACCCCTTAATAATCATATCTTTAACCTTATCTACAGCTTCTAAAGTTGTACCAGCATATATGCTATAATAACTAAAATTTTTCTCTCTCTCAATGACTCCACGAATAGTATATGCAAGTCCATGTGCTTCACGTATCTCTAAAAAGAGCTTAGAAGACATTCCCCCAGTAAGATAAGCATTCAAAACTTCCAAAGCATAATGTTTTGAATTATCTAATGGAGCATGCATTCCAACAATCAACTGCGCCTGGGAAATTCCCCTTCTTTTTTCAGTAATATTCTCATTCTTCTTTACAATCTTTAAAGGAGAATATTTTTTATTCAAAGGAGCAAATTCTTTTTCCAATCTTTTAACAACATAATCTATATCAGCATTTCCAACAACAGTAACTATAAAATTTTCAGGAGAATAGTTTTCCTTGAAAATCTCTATAATCTTTTCTCTCTGGAGAGATTTAACAGTTTCAGGACTTCCAATTATTCCATCCCCAAAAGGAGATTCATACAGAGATTTTTCAAGAAGTTCATAAACTTTTCTTTCAGGATCATCATTAAACATTTTTATCTCCTCAATAACAACATTTTTTTCTTTTTCTAACTTTTGTTTTTCAAATATTGGATTTTTTAATATATCGTGAATAATGTCCATAGCGATAGAAAGATGTTCAGAAGGCATCTTACACCAATAGGTTGTAACCTCTTGAGAAGTAAAGGCATTTAAGACTCCTCCTTTTTTTTCAATCTCGCTTGAGATTTGTTCATGTGTTCTTGTCTTAGTTCCTGTAAACAAGAGATGTTCAAATAAATGAGCTACTCCCTTTATATCTGAGGTCTCATGTGCTCCTCCAAATGGATTAGAGACGCTGTAACATACAACAGGTAAATCTCTCTTCTCAAACAAAAGAGTAATCCCGTTCTTTAATTTTTTTTTCTGGAAGTCCATCAATGTGTTAATTTAGTTAAACTTATAAATTCTCTTTACTCTTTCATTACATGGGTTTTCTTGAAAGATTAGGGCGTGGCTGGGGCATAGTTCTGCAGAGCTTCAGAATCGTAAAGGCAGACAAAGAAATTTTAGTTTATCCAATTTTACAAGGGATAATCATTTTAGGCCTTGGCGCACTTATACTTTTACCTCTGATATTTAATGCAACTCCTGGAGAAAATCCAGGGTTTCTACTTGGAGTTATCATTTTCACTGCGATTTCATATTTAGTATCTGCTTTTTTCCAAGCAGCAATTGTTTCTTCCGCGTCAATCCGATTTAGTGGAAAAAATCCTTCTCTCAAAGATGGTTTCATACAACCTCTGAAACGCTTCTTTGCATTATTTACATGGGCAATTGTGTCCTTTTTTGTTGCTCTTCTCATAGGTGCACGTAGAGGCAAACAGCAAGAAGGAAATGCTCAATTCGAAAGCCAAGCTGTAGCAAGCGTAGCTGAACTTACATGGAGTTTGATAACTTTTTACGTAATTCCTGTCATGCTTTTTGAGAAACTATCTGTTTTCAAAGCCATTGGAAGATCGTCTTCTCTTTTCAAAAAAACTTGGGGAGAAAATGTTGCTGCAAGATTCACAATCCATACATTAATTGGTTTGATAATGCTCCCATTCATTCTTTTACTCATATGGGCCGTTTATGTAAAGAGCATTTCTTTTATAATTATTAGTGGAGCTTTATTTGGAATATCCTTACTTATTGCTTGCGTTCTTCAAGTAGTTACCGATGGAATTTTACGCGCAGCATTATACCATTATGCTATAAAAGGAAAAGTTCCTTCAGTTTTGGGAATACAGGCAAAAGACTTGTTTGGGTAATTTTTTAAAGTATTTTTTCTATTAAACACCATGCCAATAAACGCAGGTTACGAATACTTCAATGCTGAAAAGAGATACTTAGAAGCTCAAACCCTCGAAGAGAAAATTGAGCGACTCAAAGAATTAATTAAAACAGCTCCGAAACATAAATCTTCTGAAAATCTGCTTTCAGAATTAAAAACTCGCCTAAAAAAATTCACTGAAAAAGCAGAGAAAACTGCTTCAGTCGGGAAAGGAAAAAAGGGAATAAGAAAAGAAGGATTTCAAGTAATCTTAGTAGGTCTTCCAAATTCAGGAAAATCATCTATATTAGCGTCTCTAACAAACGCGAATCCAGATATTTCTCCAAATCCATTTACAACAACCGAACCAATAATAGGCACTATGTATTATGAAGGAGTATCTGCCCAAATAGTTGACCTACCAGCAATAAATAGTAAAAATTTTGATACAAGTTTGCTACACACAGCAGACTGCTTAATATTGACGCTATCTAAGCTAGATGAACTCCAAGAATTAGAAAAATATCTTCAAAGAGCAACTACAAAAAGAATATTCGTAGTAACTCATACAGATCTACTATCTGAAAACGAATCTCGTAAACTTGAAGCTCAATTAAAAACAAAAAGACTAAACTACGTTCTTTTCTCTTCTATAAATAAAAAAGGAGTAACTGAATTAAAAAGAAAAATATTTGAGCATATGGATATAATAAGAGTATATACAAAAGAGCCGGGAAAACCAGTATCTGAAAAACCGATAGTCATGAGGAAAGGAAGCACTGTAAAAGAGGTAGCAGAATCAATATATAAAGGATTTTCAAAACAAATTTCTGAAACGCGTTTGACGGGTCCAAGTGGTAAATTCGCAAATCAAAGAATAGGTATAGACCATGTTCTAAAAGATAAAGATGTTTTAGAGTTTAGAACCAGATAAACTTATCAAGCAATATAAAAAACACAAATTATACAAAACCAATCAGACACACACTAAAACAAGAATAAATAAAAAATAAATTTACTGCTTTCTCTTCATCATTACAACTATAACTACAACTATAACGACTGCGACTACAAGAGCGATTATCCAACCCATTCCAAACCCACTTCCAGATGCACCAGTCTTATCGGCTCCAATTCCCTGACCAGAACCTCCAGCACCGGCACCGGCACCAACATTACCAGAACCATTGGAACTTGTAGGTCCAGTTGATCCAGACGAACCAGCACTACCTGTAGAACCAGAACTTCCAGAAGATGTTCCAGTAGAGGATGAACTAGCTGAGGAAGAACTTGGAGAAGATAATCCTGAACCCCCCGAAGACTGAACTGTGTAAGTAGCTGTGCTAGACTTAGTATTTCCTGCTTTATCTGAAACTGTGCAAGTGTAAGTAAATGTCCCAGTATTTATTGGAGTACCAGTTCCATCAGGAGAAGTCGAGCTTCCAGAAGTAGTGTTCACTCCGGCCAAATTATCACTACCAGAACAAGTACATGGAAAAGCATCTTCTAGATCTACTGTTGAAGGTGAACAAGTAGCAGTAGCCCCTGGAGCAGTATTATCCATAATCAAATTAGTCAAAATAGCATTAGCAGCATATGTAGTACCATTTGCAGTTAAGTTAAAGTTGCCAGCAGTATCGTTAACAAGAGCAGTAATATTATAAGTACCATCAGGAACATGCGAAGTATTCAAAGTAGCATGCCAGATAGGAGTGCTTTGAGCCTGAGCAGCATACAAAGTAACATTTCCAGCAATAGAACCAGTAGCGTTAACTATAAAGAACACCACTGAACTTATGTTAGCCAAATTATCAACGGCAGAAATAGTAATATTCAAATTACCACCAAGAACCTTTGTAGAAAAGTTATTTCCACTTGTAAGGGTTTGGAATGTTGCAGAAGAAGGATCTGAATTATCTATTAGTATAGTAGTAAGATTACCCATTTTAACACTGTTCAATAAATTATCAGCGCCACCAGAAGTATTGAAAACAGTAGCGTTAACAGTATAATACCCTTCCTTCACAATAGTTCCGTTATGCCAAGAAGAAGCGTTAAGATATCCAAAGCAACTAACATTAGCTATAGCTCCCAAAGTACCACCACTATATGGAGAACAAATAGAAGCGTTTCCAACAATAGCCCAAACGTTGGCAGAAGTATTGTACCAGAAAGTAACAGCAGTAGCATTTATTATAGAGTTAACATTGCCATCGCTAGCATTCCAAAAAGTAACATTAAAAAACTGAAAAGCAGAAACTGTAGCGTTACCAAGACTATTTGAAGAAAAATTCAATCCAGTAGAAGGACTTCTTATTTTAGAGTTGTCAATTGGAGCAGCCAAAACAAAAACTGCAATAACTCCCACAATTGCTATGCAAATAATAATGTAGAAAACTTCTTCACAGATGCCTTATCATTCACCATATTAATCCTGGATAAAAACTAATAGACTATATAAACATTTTGCTGAAATTTACTTGAGAAAATTGTTTCTTATAGGCCCGATAATTTCCTCAATAGCATCTGCAACAGCATTCTTCAAATCAAGAGGATGCAATTTCCCCTCGAAAAAGTCATTTTCCAAAGAGGAATATTCTTTGTAATTTTTATCTCCTCCAAATTTCTCAGGTCTTTTTATTTTCAAATTTTCAGAAACTGGAAAAACAATTAGTTTACATATCTGCAAAACAGGATTGTCTTTAACTTCTTTTTCAGGACAATAAGCTTCTTTCAAAGTTTTCTTTACCACATCATAAGAATCAGTAACTGATATTCCACTTCCAGGAATAGATTTACTCATCTTCTTACCAGGCCCTTTCAAAGAGGTTATCAAGGGAGTATGTAAAGCAACAAACTTATGTTCCATTTTAGAAGCATTTTCTTTACCAATCATATGGACTTTTCTCTGCTCAAGCCCTCCGACAGCAATGTCTACTCCTAAATGTTTTATATCTACAACTTGCATTAAAGGATACCATAATTGAGAAATCGTAGCATTCCTAATATCTCTAGCAACTTCCTGCATACTTCTCATACCACGATTAACAGTAGTGTCTTGAGAAATAGACATAACATCAAACTGATACTCTTTAGAAAATTGAAAGTCGCTTCCTAGCACAATTTCAAAACTAGAATCTATCGACTTAACAGTTTTCCTCCATGCTTCAACTTCCTTAGATATAAGTTTAGAGTCTCCTTTCCTATTGAGCATAGCATGGACATCTGCAAGTAAAACCTTGACTTTGCATCCAGCATTTGCGCAGTCTTTTAGTTTTAAGATGGTAACAAAATGCCCCAAATGCATCGGTCCCGAGGGTTCATACCCGCAATAAACAACAGGGCTCTTTTTCTTCAGAACTTCCTTAAGTTCATCTAAAGTTACAATTTCTTCACAATTTCTCTGTATCAAACCAAGTGAATCTTTCTTCATAAATATCCGTTACAGAAAGGTTAATTTAAACTTTATCCTAATTATTACATGAGAAAGTTAGCAATAATAATTTCAATAATAGGATTATCCTTGCTATTGTCTCAACTATTTACAAAACCCTTAGAAGTTTCATCAATAGAAAATATTAAAGTAGGGACATTAGTAAAAATAAAAGGAAATGTATCAGAAGAAAAAGATTTCAGTTTCGCGAAAACCTTCAAAGTAAATAACACTTCAATAATATGTGACTGCAAATCAAGTTATGTAAATAAAGAAGTAGAAATAATAGGCATAATAGAAGATTATTATGAATTAAGGGTAAATGTCCTCAAAATAAAAGTTATTCAAGATAACAATTAATTTATAACCATAAGAAAACTAACTTTATTTTAATGAGTGTTCAAGCAAACATTAAATTAGAAAGCTTAGTATCTGAAATAGAGAGAGTATTTGGGGCTCCCAGCTCTGGTGAGACTAAACCACAAGGAGTTTTAATTGTAGGAGGAAATCCAGATATTTTGATTAGAGGATTAGGTACACAAAAATATTTCACAAAAAATCCAGGGACTAAAATAGAAATTGCACAGGGGGACGAAAGATATCGGCGTGGATGGTATTGTGTAGAATTAGACAAAATTAAATTATATTAATAATTGAATAAAATTCTTTTGCCTTCTTTCCAATAATTTTCTCCAACTCACAAAGTGAAGCATTAAAAATATTTTTCAAATTACCAAATCTTTCAACAAGTTTTCTCGCAGCTACAGGACCAATGCCAGAAAAACCTTCAAGAATAAATTGAACTCTTTCTTTATCAGAAAATTTAGATTTTGATATTCTAATAGAATTATTTCGTTTTTCTTTCCTAGAAGCTATAACCGAAATATACTTTGCAGTGTCTTTTTCATTTTTAGTATAAATTATAGGAACCTCGTAATTTAAGACAAGAGACAATATCATTCCTCTAAAAGAATTTTCATGAATTATTCCAGAATAAATATCTTCATCTTGAATCCCTTCAATAATAAGAATAAATTTAGGATATTTTTTCAGATTATCAATCTGTGAAAAGATTCTCTTATTGATTATAGAACTCTTAAAATCAGAAATGGTTTTTCTCTCTATAGCAACACCATTAACTAAATAATCTGCGATTTCTAACTGCTCAAATAAAACATTTAGTCCCATTTTCTTAAGTTCTAAATAAACCAAAGAATTATTTTCTCTATTATCTACGATAATATTAGAATTAGCGACATATTTCACCTTTTTAGAAAAAATATCAAAAAAAGTCATTTGAAATCATCAAGAGTAGGAACTCTGTTTTGAATATCTCGTTTAACAGCATCAATAGTCTTATACATTTTCTTTTCTCTAGCAATAGATGCATAATGATGTGCTTCATCTCTTGTATTTTTAGTAATCAAAATAACAAGCTTCCCAGGCATAAGCCTAGCAGTTCTTCCCGCTCTCTGAATTCTTCTTATTTCAGAAGGAATAGGTTCATAAAAATAAACTGCATTTACTTCAGGAATATCTAATCCTTCTTCACCAATAGAAGTTGCACACAAAACATTTATTTCTCCAGATTTAAAATCCTCAATAACTTTTTTCTGTTCCTTTTGTGAAAGCCCGGAATTTCCTTCAAGATGCTTCTTTTTCGCCTGTCCAACAAAAAGAGAAGCCCTAACTCCCTCAATAGAATTTAAATTTCTGGCAACAGTGTTAGCCGTTTCTCTAAACTGTGAAAAAATAATTATCTTAGAGTTATCATTTTCAGAAAATTCATTTTCAATTAAAATCTTTAATTCGTCTATCTTAGGATGTTCAATTTTTTTATCTAAAAGAGATTTGACAGAAATTAAAGATGCTTTAAATTCTGCAGAATTCACTAGCGTCTGAACTCCTTTGCTTTTCTTTTCCTCTGCTTGTTTAACCAGATTAAGAAAATACTCATTTAATCCGGAAAGAGTCTGTGTTTCCAAAAGCTCTTGTGCATGAGATATCTTGATAGCCTGAGCACATAAAGAAAGTCCAATCATTGCATTAAAATTTCCGGGTGAAGCTTGCCTTCCAAGACTATTTTGTAATTTTAGCAGAGTAATCTTATTCGCAATTCCAAATAATAAATTTCTATTTCTTAACTGTTCAACTTTTGAGTTAAAAATTCTCTTCAGTAAAACTTGTATTTCTATAAATTCTTGAGGAAAAGAAACTTCGTGCTTTTCAAATTCTCTTTCTTGTAAATAAGGTCTAACATCTTCAGAATCTCTCGTTCTCATTTCCAAAGCATTAACATTAAGATTTTTACATATCTGATTAACTTTTTCCTTATCAGAACCAGGAGAAGCAGTCAATCCTAAAATTCTTTGATTTTCTGATTGCTCTAAATAAGTTTTTGAAACATGAGTATAATCATAATTCTTCAAACATCTATGTGCCTCGTCAATTACAAGCAATGAAACTTCGTTCAAATTATACAATCCCGCCCTTAAATCATTAGCAATGCATTGTGGTGTAGAAAAAATTATTTCTCCATTTTTCCAAAATTCCATTCTCTTCTTAGCATTCACTTCTCCAGTAAATAATTGTAAATCTGCAAAAAGGCCAGGCAAATTTTTCTCAAAAGACTCAAAATGCTGTTCTACAAGAGGCTTTGTTGGAGCCAATATAAGAACCTTGCTTCCAGGATATTTCTTCAATCTTTCAATGGAAAGCATCAAGGCAATCAAAGTCTTACCAACTCCCGTAGGTAGTATGACAAGCGTATTCTTATCTCTCGCAGTATTCAATATAGATAACTGATATTCTCGAGGTTTAATATTAGCAAGTTCTTTCATATTAAAAAATACAAAGGTTAAAGATAATAAATGTGTCTAAACAAGCCAAAGAGCATACATCGTAAATATCAAAGTAATAACAGCTAAAATTGCCCAAACAACCCTAGATCCGAAATAAATCTGAGTTCCATCTAACTTAGAAAATGGAATCATATTCCAAAAGGCATAGAAAGTAGCCATTCTTCCCAGAACACTAGCTCCTGGAATGAAATAACAAATAAAAGCAACAAATAACGTAGTTACAATTCCAACAGCTCCGACAAGAGCATTATGATAATCTGTCATTTCAGTAAAGCTAAATGGACCAAATCTTTTAGCAGCTCTTCTCTTCAAAGCCTTTGTCTGATAAGTTAAACAAGTCATTAGACTAATAGTTCCCAAAGAGATAACAGAAACAAATAAAGGAAATATAACCCCTACAGGAATAGATTTATCAATTTTAGAACTAACAGAAAAACCATATTTCTGCATGCTCCATATTTCGTGTTCTACATCCGCATCAAGTCTTGAAGCCATGATCTTCTTACCAATTATATTAGCAAAAATAATAATTGCTGAAAAACCAAGGATTGTTGCAATATTTTTAAGATCAAGAGAAAGAATATCTGTAACAGATGAAACTAAACCCAAAACGATTATCGCAACAATTATCTGCATAACTTCTGATTCATCCATACTTCACAAAAATAGCTATTTTATATAAACTTTATGCATTAGCATTAGTATCTTAGTAGTTAGAGATAAAAAGATTCGTTTTCATCAAAAAATCGATGCGTCTTCATCCACAGACTAAAGCTCCAAGTTTTAGACATATGCTCAATGGACATAACAACAAGCAGTATATTCTAAAATAGATTTTATGTAATCGTAAAGTATAAATACACATTAAAGCACTTTCGTAACATGCTTAAGATAAAAAGAATCAGTGAAGTTTTAGGGAAACATGTCTACACAGGAGAAGGAGAATACTTCGGCCAAGTAGAAGATGTTAACTTAATGGATAATAAAATAGATGGTTGGAAAATTCGCGTTAGTTCTGGATTTATGAGTTCTTTGGGAGGAGCAAAGGGAGTCATAATTCCCCAACAATTTGTGAAAGCAATTGGAGATGTATTTGTAGTTACAAAGGGTTCAATGCCTACAAGAGATGATTCAATGCCTCTATCTTCAAGTCCAAGCTCTCCAGGAAACTCATCAAACAGCATGATGATGAATGGCGATTCTTTTTAATTCGAAATTTTACAACAAGATTTAAATAATCTTTAGACATTTTTGAAGCATGGCAGAAACAATTTTATCAAGTCCGATAATTTCAGAGGCAGTCTTACCATTCATCCTTATTTTCACAGTAGTTTTTGCAATATTACAAAAATCTCAAATCTTAGGAAAAGAAAAGAAACAAATTGATGCCCTTGTTAGTCTTGTCATCGGCCTTATAACTATAACTTTTGCAAATGCAGTAGGAATAATAAATTCGCTCTTACCTTTCTTAGCAGTTTCAATAGTAATGATATTAGTTTTTTTAATTTTAGTAGCAATGGTATCATCAGGAGAAAAGGGTTTTGAACTCCATAAAGGTTTCAAATGGACCATAATGATTCTTTCATTCATAGCAGTAGTAATAGCAGGACTGGTAATCACGGGAGCTTGGGATTATCTTCGTGATCAATTTGAAGGACCAGGTGGTTCAACTTGGTTTACGAATATAGTATTCATAATTATAATTGCTGGAGCTTTTGCCACAGTCTTTTGGGGAGAGAAAGGTAAAGGTTCAGACGAAAAGAAAGACAAGTAAATGCGAAACATATTTAAATAAAGTTCATCTTTTTCATCTATGATTATTACAACATTTCTTCAATTTTTCTCATTGTATGATTTATATGATCAATGGGAAACTTCTGGAGTTTTTGATTTCCTTCTCCCAGTAATGCTTATCTTCGCAGTCATTTTTGGAATTCTAACCTCGACAGGAGTTCTTGGTGCAAACAGAGGAGTTAATTTTGTAATTGCGGTAACATCTGCATTAATGGCTATGCGTTTAGAAATAGTCTCTCAATTTTTCTCATTACTTCTTCCAGGTTTAGGAATAGGAGTTGCAGTTCTCGTAGTAATACTGATACTTTCAGGGTTATTCCTACATCAAGCTAATTGGAGACAATGGATGCCTACTTTTTTTTGGGGAGGAATCATAATTGGATTAATCATAGTAATCTCCGTACTAAATAAGTTTGCTTGGTTTGGTTCAACTTGGTGGCAGCAGAACTGGGTATCAATAGTGTGGATAGTTGCATTAATTGCGATTTTAGCTCCTTTATTTACAGGTCCAAAAAATCCAGAAGACTGGAAAGCAGAAGAAGGAAGAATAAAAGAGGCACCTCTCTTCAAAGCAATTAGAAATTAAATGGCGACAGCAGACGTTTCAGCATTTGTCTATTTTCTCCCAATATTTGCATTCCTAATAGTTTTCTCAATAGTCTTTGCAGTCTTAAATAGACAAAAAATAATTGGAGAAAATATGTTCTTTCAGTTATTCTTCTCATTTGTTGTTGCAACAATATTTATTACAGCATCAAGTGCTCGCCAAGTGGTTCTTAACGTAATTCCTTGGTTCGCAGTCTTAATAGTTGCTATGCTTCTTCTTTTATTTTTAGCAAGTTTCATAGGAAAAGCGGATATTGTTGCAAGTAAAGGAATTGCATGGATTTTCATAATTCTTTTAATAATTGTTTTCTTCATCGCTGGAATCAAAGTATTTGCATCTACGCTCGGACCCTATCTTCCAGGTTCAACATCTAATGAAGGAAACCCAACATTAATAAATTTCTTTGATTGGCTTTACTCTCCAAGAGTCGCAGGAGCATTTCTGCTAATTCTCGCAGCAGTATTCGTTAGTTGGATATTAGTAAGAAAAGCAAAATAATTATTTTTTATCAGAATGATGTTTAGAAGATAAAACTTTACCAATAGTCTTTTGAGTTTCAACTAATTCTTTCTTAATATCATCAACATTTGTAACATAATCTCCAACTTTCCTCAAAACAGAAGTTTGTAATGTATCAATTATTTTTTCAATTCTTTTCAACCTCTCTTCAATAGAATCCGTCCTAACATCTAGCTCATTTTTAGAAGAAATAATTTTCTCCATCTTCTTTCTTACATCAGTAAGTTTTTCAGAAACAATTTGTTCAGAAATTTCTGTAATCGTATCGCTACTCAAAGAAGCAGGAATATAGTTTGAATTTCCTCCTGAATAATCTTGTCCTGGTTGCTGAACATAAGTACTTTGATCATATGCTGGAAACTGTTCTTCATATTGATTCTGAGGATTTTGCATAATAGAAGCTTGCATTCCTTCAGATTGGACTTGAGGAGTAGAATTAGTTTCAATATAACCACTATCCAAATTTTCATTATATTGTCCTGTTACTGCTGCCTTAATCTTACTCTGAGACAAAGCATCAGAAATATCTCTATATGACACACCCTTTCCTTGCATTGCAACAATTATACTTTGTTCATCCATTCCCTGAGACTGCATCTGTTGTACTTCTTCCAAAACACCCATTATTTTTTACCCTGTGCTGTCATAAACAAATCCACTTGTCTTTGAATTATTAGCACTTCCTCCTTTCTAGCAGTTTCAGAAAGTTGATCTGCGATTTTTTTCATAAAATCTTGCATTTTAAAATTATCTTCTTTCATCTTTAAAGTCATCTTTTTTATTTCCTGTAATTCATTAAACATAGAATCTCTATCTTCAACAAGATTCTTTCCAACAAGAAGAAGTCTATCTTTAAGAAGCCTTTGCCTCTCCTCGAGATCTTTCAGTCGAGTATTAACATCAACAAAATACTGCTCTTCGGCAGACTGATAATTCCCTTCCATGAATATAACAATAATCTTCTGTTTATATTGTTTTTCAATTGCGAAAATTATATATACGAAAAAATCTCATTCAACCTATGATAAATCACCCTTGGACGATTAGAAAAATATCTTTAATAGTCTTCATAATTATCTGCCTTATTCTTTCAGTCATATTTTCGATGAGGAGTGTAACGGGATATGTAATAACTGAAAAAATTGATACTATTAAAAACACATACTCTTTGATATTCTTGCTTTTGGGAATATTTGGATATTTATTCTATCTTGCAAAGTTCAGATAAATATTTAATCAATGCTCTTAAATTAAATTTGGTGAATGATGGTATTCAGTTTTAAATCTCCCTTATATTCAGTAGACCTTCAAAGAAAAGAAGGTGAAAACGTAATATATGTAAACTATTTAGGAGCCCCCTATACTCCTTCCATATCTGAATCGGCAGAAGTAATGTCTAAGACAATAGATGCTTTAATAGAAAATCCGGAAGTCTCTCGAGTTATTTTTGTACAACAAAGAAATTATAACTATCCCTTCGAACAAGTATCTCTTCTGGCTGAAATAGCTCGACTTTATACTTTCCTTTTACAACAAGAGAGAGTTCTTTCTCCAGAAAAACTAAATTTATTCGCAGATTTAGAATTTGCACCAAGAGAATTAACATATTTAGTCAGTCTCTTAAGACAAGATCCTACATCTTGCTATTTAGAACTAAAAAAAAGAATATCTGCTTATAAGCGAAGTAAATTACAAACACCACATTTAGAATCTTATTTAAGAAATCTCGAAAGATTCCGAGAGTTATTAGAAAAAACAAAATTAATTTCTAGTTTGTTAGATATAATAGAAACATATACAATAGGGGACAGAACAATATATGATTCAATATTCAGACCCAATATATTACCAAATTTCACATTTACGCGTTTAGTAGCTCAATTACCTGAAAAAGCAGAACTATTAAGCCAATATGAGATAAATACAGATTCAGAGAGGGTCTTAGTAACTATTCTTAATGTTCCGGGAGATGCTAAATATCTTTATCATATAATGCCTCCAGAATACACTCTAAGTGAAGAACACCATTTACTATTAAACCTAGGAAAAAATGTTCTTCTGCAACACCAACCAAAATCTGAAGAATTTACAGATCCTGAAAAAGTAAGGGCATTGTTTTTTAATGTCGCTCGTGATTTAATCTCGGAATTATCTCAAAGCAAACAAATTCCATTAAATTATAGAGAACTTAACAGATTAGCAAAAATATTGGTTAGACAAACAATCGGCTTCGGACTAATAGAGGTCTTACTTCTTGATGAAAACTTACAAGATGTTTTCCTTAATGCACCAATAGCGCAAAACCCTGTCTTTGTAAGGCACTCCAAATTTGGAGATTGTATAACAAACATAATGCCTTCTTATGAAGATGCTGACTCTTGGGCTGCTAAACTCAGACTTCAATCAGGTCGCCCATTAGATGAAGCAAATCCCATTCTAGATACAGATTTATTCTTCGGTACAACTAGAGCGAGAGTCGCAGCAATTCAAAAACCATTGTCACCTCATGGAATCGCTTATGCCTTAAGAAGACATAGAGACGATCCTTGGACACTTCCACTTTTCATAAACAATAAAATGATTAATTCTTTTACAGCAGGATTACTTAGTTTCATAATAGATGGAAATCGCACAATATTAATTGCAGGAACTCGTTCAAGTGGAAAAACATCCATTCTTGGAAGCACGATGCTTGAAATAATCCCCTCAGTAAGAACGCTTGTAATAGAAGATACTTTGGAACTTCCAGTAGACTCTTTAAGAAAATTAGGTTACAATATACAAAGAATGAAAGTTCGTTCGGCACTCCTTGAAACAACAAATGAAGTTGAAGCAGCTGAAGGGATAAGAACTTCTCTTAGATTAGGAGACTCTGCACTTATAGTGGGAGAAGTACGTAGCAGCGAAGCAAAAGCACTCTATGAAGCTATGCGCGTCGGTGCTTTGGCAAATGTAGTAGCTGGAACAATCCACGGCGCATCTCCTTACGGAGTTTTTGACAGAGTAGTAAATGATTTAGAAGTTCCGATAACAAGTTTCAAAGCAACAGACATAGTTTTAGTAGCAAATCCGATAAGAACGCCGGATGGCTTACATTACAAAAAAAGGGTTACTCAATTAACAGAGGTTAGGAAAAATTGGACGAAAGATCCATCAGAAGAAAAAGGATTTGTAGATTTATTAAGATACAACGTTGAAAAAGATGAACTTGAACCAACAGATGATTTAATGAATGGAGATTCTGAAATAATCAAGTCCATCGCAGGAAATGTCAAAGGATGGGCAGGAAACTGGGATGCTGTATGGGACAATATTCTTCTCAGAGGAAAAGTAAAACAAGAGATAGTAGATATTTCTAAAAAATTAAACAAACCAGAATTAATGGAAGCAAAATTCAATGCATTATCTAATGATACATTTCATAGAATATGTGAAAAGGTCACTCGTGAAGTAGGCATCCCAATTTCAGAAAGAGTATTTCCAGAATGGAAAAATTGGCTTTTGCAACATATAAAAAACATTACATAAATCCTAATTTTTAGATGTGAAAACTCTTTAATCTTTAATTAACTATTAATTTGTGTTAGAAATAGGGATATTCTTCCTAGCTGGAATTATAATCGGGACTTTCACAGGCTTGACTCCGGGAATTCACACAAATACTATAAACAGCCTCATACTCTCATCTCCAATTATAATTCTCGCAACAAATCCACTCGCGATAGTCGCATTTGTAGTTTCTTTAGCTACGACACACAGCATATTAGATATTATTCCATCAATCTTTTTAGGAGCACCAAATGAAGAATCTTACCTAACTACCCTCCCAGGCCATGAAATGCTTCGAGAGGGAAGAGGAATAGAGGCAGTTTATCTTTCAATTTTAGGAATCTTATTATCAATCCCGTTAATATTATTACTAACCCCCATATTTACAAAATTTTTAGAGACCATCCTTAATCTAATATCTTTTCTAATTCCTTTCATTCTCATATTTCTATCAGTTTATCTTATCTCAAGAGAAAATTATTCATTAACAGCAATATCTGTGTTCATAATGTCAGGAATACTTGGATATTGTTCATTAAATACTGCGATTAGAGAACCTCTCTTGCCACTTCTTTCAGGATTATTCGGAGGATCTGGAATAATTCTAAGCCTAAAAGAGAAAACAAAAATACCACCACAAAAAAAGTTTAATTTTAAAAAAATAATAATTACAAAAAAAGAAGTCTTATCTTCAATAATTAGTGCATCAATATTTGCCCCATTATTTTCTTTCTTACCAGCAATAGGCGCAGGACATGCTGCAACATTTAGCACAGAAATATTTCCTCAAACGAGAAAAAGTTTTCTAATAACGATAAATTGCATAAATTTAATAGTGAACACTTTAAGTTTTGTAACTCTCTACACAATAGGAAAAACCAGAACAGGAGCATCAGTAGCAGTAAAAGAAATTCTTAATAAAGTGAGTTTTCAAGAATTAATTTTTATAATTTCTATTTCAATAATAACTTTATTAATCTCTACAAAGATTGCTATAAAAACATCAGTTAAATTCGGAGAATTAATTTCAAAAATAAACTATCGAGTTTTTTCAATAGTAGTATTGATTTTTTTAATTTTGATTATCTGCTTATTCTCAGGATTCTGGGGAATAATCATATTTTTAACAGGTTCAGCAATAGGTATCTTTTGTATTGAATCAAAGGTGAGAAGAATAAACTTAATGGCTTGTTTAATCCTACCTACAATTTTGATTTATTTATTCTAAATTGTGGCACTAAAAATCATCAGATTTTTTCAGCCTAAAATTTTGGTATATACGTTTTAAAACCACTTCTTCAAAGCTTCTTGTTTCTCTTTTTCTTTTCCAAATATACTCTGAATATCTTTTTCAACTATTTCCAAATTTTCAAGAAGATAAGGAATAACCTTATAATTTCTAGCAAGATCTAAAGCAGCTTGCATATATTTAATGATGCTTCCTTCAGTAATTGTAAAGATTATCTTCCCTCCGCATTTAATGCATTTTCCAGCAAGAGGAGGTCTTCTAAATTTTTCATTACAATCAACACATCTAAAAACTTGTTGAGAAAACTTTCTCAAGTTTCCTCGTATATCTCTTATAAAATGTCTTTCAATTATCAAACGAGCAACATCGCTCGTATCAACAGCTCTTATCTTCATACATAAAGCCATCTCTTCTTTTACTTTATCTTGCATTGTTGGAAGAGTCTTATAACTCGAACATAAAGGACCAATGTTTATATCAGAAGTATCGTAAGAAAATCCGATATTATCGAACTCGTGCTCTCCACCTAATCTATTAGCAATTTTTTCAAGCTTTATCTCTGAAGGAGGTTTATGCTCTTCTCCTGCTCTATAAAGTGCGAGGGGTATCTTGTTTGTAACATCAAGATCAAAAATCATGTCGTCAACTTCTCCAGCTCTCATCCTCGTATTCAAAACCAATGGTGCATCTTGAGTTCCTCCTCTATGAGATGGTAAAAAGTGTTTAGAAAAGTTAAGAAGCATATCTGCAAGAACCATTATAGCTGCTTCATCACCATCACAATCTCTTCGCATAGCAGCGTGCATATACGGAGAAGCAAGCAAAGCTTGTATTTTTGAAAAACCAATTACTCTTCCAACAACGGCTGCACAATTATGAGGGGCGATACAACCCAATAGAACTCCTGCTAAATCTTCTTTAGTTTTACATTTAAAAATCTTTTCAGTTTTGTAAAGATATTGTAACTCATCATCAACAAAAGAGCAAATATTCATAAGAACATCATCCGCATTTTCATCGGGAGTTTGAGGACAAGATGGTAAAATAACATCATGAGGAAGTATTTCTAAAATTTGATCTATATTTTCAAGAGATTTACCATAAATGTCTTTTTCATAACCCAACTGTTTAAGTTTAAAAATGCTCGTCCCTATCTCTTTAGGTTTAAAATGTGTTAAAGGCATTTCAGAAAGATCATATCTAATGGTTCCATCTTTATTTACATGAAGATTATATCTTGCCCTCAACAAACCCTTGGCCAAATTTTCACAGCTATGATCTTGGTTAGAAGTTCCCCTAACTCCCTTAACGACCACGGGCAAATCATCCGTTCTTGCACCGATTAGTTTTCGGGCATAATCAAAATAAGTTTTCATATCTAGTCTCCTTATGGAATGAGTCTGAGATCTTTCAGGATGCTCTAAACATTTTTCATCAAAATATTTATTGCAAGTTTTACAATAATATTTGATTTTACAACGAGAATTGCAAGTTAAACATCTCAAATAAGCACTATCTTTACCGCAAATACCACAAAAATAATTTGGAAAATCAGATTGAACATTCCCTTTATCGAATGTTACCTGTACACTTCTTAAACGACCGCCTTCCCCACCAACTGGAAATAACACATGAGGGCTCCCAGTTAATTTTCTTAATTTGGATTTTTCAGGTCTACCCATTCTTGCACCTATAAATAAACCAGCTTTATCTCTCAAATTAAATTCAGAAATCAAATTAACAGAGTCTAATATTTTTCCAGTATCTTTTAAGTTTTTAGAAATAAAATCAACACCCTTACATAAATCATCTTTAAACAAATCAAGTCCTAAAGAAGAAAGAATGGCGCGAGAGTCGTCAGAATTTAATTTTGCAAAATTTCCCTCAATTTTATGAGGGCACCCTATAATCTCAAGAGTTCTCTTTCCAACTTTAAATCTCTCTTTTGAAACAGAATCATAAGGTAAAAATAATTCATTCTTTAAATATCTACCATGTGCAATCCAATCAATTAAAGATAACAAATCTTGATAAGATATTTGAGTCCAATAATAAAGAAACTTTGGATGTAAAGAGATACCAAACTCTTTTGAAAGTTTAACTGCTTCTTCAAAATTGATATTTAGTTCTGAGTTTCCTCCTTTTTCTAAAAGTTCTTCTAACCAATACTGTTCTACATAACCTGGACTCTCCAGTATATGATTTCTATTTGAAAAGTCTCCATAAGGAACAAGTAAATCTCCTAAATAGATTATTTCAGATATTTCAGGAGCAATTTTCTTTGCTTCTTCAAAATTATCTGGTGTAACAATAGACTCATCTTTTAATTTAACAATAGGACCAGATATAGTATCACAAGAAGCAGCAGTGCAACCTTTAGTGGGTTTTTCAATTCTTAATTGAGTCCCTATGGCGATAAAATCATTAGTTATAGCCATCGTAGCAGGATGCACTCCTAAAGTAGAGAAACCCGTATTTCTACATCTGCCATATCTTAATCTAAAAGCTCCAGACCTCCCAGGATGTCCAAATACAGGTCTTCCAGCAACAATATCTTGCATATATGTCGCACCCACTCTTAAAGAAGTTGCACTCGATTTGCCTTCTTTAATTTTTTTCTGCAATGCGACAAATTCAGTAAGCCAATTCCAATCGGAAAGCTTGAATCCCTTCGTGCGTAAGCCATCAATTCTTTTCAAAATTTTAGGAGCTTTTTGTGCAAAACCTTCACAAGTAGTCAAACAAAAACCACTTCTAATATAATTAGTTTCAATTCTCGATAAATCTTTATAATTATAGACTTCAACATCTTCACTAGGATCTCCTGATATTTGAATAGGCAAGTTTCTAACCAAAAAATCTATTTCATCTTCAGAAGGAAGATATTGTAAATTAGTAACTCTCTCATGATACATATATGATTCATGAACTCCTCTCTTAATTTCATCAGAAGTCGGATCATATCTAGCATATCCGAAAACTTCTCTTAAATGATCTATAATGACCATAGAAAAAGCAGCTTCAGTTCCTCCAGCAGACCTTATAGGACCAGCATAGAAAGGCACAAAATAATCTTTTCCATCTGCAGTTTTATTTAATTTCAATTGCGTAAATCCTTCTATTGGACTACTAACGACTCCAAGAGTCATATATGCAATAGCAATTCTTATGCCAATTTCAATAGCTGTAATTTGTTTATCAAACTTACAAAATTTTTCTCTTGCAATTTCTTCAGCAATTGTCAAAGAAACAGCGGGATTCAAAGAACCATATTGCTTTTCTAATTCCAATATTCTATCAACAATAGCATGATTCTGCACTTCTGGATAAATAGCAGAAATTAAACCAACCACTTTTTCAGCAAGAGAACTTGCTTGGGGAATTTCTATTTTAATTTCAGGATCTATGCCTAAAGATCTAGCTAAATTTATAGAATCATAAGTCCTCTGAACTCCTTCCTGTATTTTAACAAAATAATCATTTACATTCATTTACATTCTCCAGAAACATTTTCAGAATTATTAGAAAAATCCAAGATCTTCAATTCGTGAGTCTTAATATTAAATACAGGAACCTTGCAAGGATCTGGGATATTTCCTATTTTCTCTTCGAATTCAGTTTGTGCTTGCCAACAATTCCCAGTTAAAATAAGAATACCATTATGTCTCTCAATATCTAATCTATGAACTTCTCCTGTGCAAAGAATATCTGGAGTTTCTGAAATCACAAGAGGATCCTTCTCAACATTAGGAACATAGACTATTGAAGCTGAGACTCCGTGACTGGGAGCTAAATGTCTTCTTTTAAGCATATGTTTAACCGCTTTAGCTGGATGTTTATTAGCTTTAATTAGCCTCAATTCCTCTATATTATTAATAAATGCATGTATGCTTGCTCCATGATACATTTGCACCTTGAATTCTTTTCCCTTTTCAAATAATTTTACAAGACAAGGGTTAGAAACTAAGATTAAATTAGGAACTTCATAAAGTGCACCCGCATAACTTCTATCTACAACTGGCTGAGGCTCCGGAACTCTCGAAGCATCATGTTGTCCAGGGCACATAAAAATAGTAATCCGCTCAGGAATTCTTCTTAGAAACTTTGCAAGTTCATCATATTGTCCCTTTAGAGTTTTTATTTTTAACAATCTTTCTTGTCCTGGAAAAACGCCTACACCATCAACAGAATCTCCAATAATAAAAAGATATTTTATCTTCTTAACCAATTCATCTTCACTATTTAACCAATTAATAAAATCATCAAATTTGTCTCTTAAAAATTTATGACTCCCAACATGAATATCTGAAATAAATGCCAAGCCACAGTCTTCATCAAATTTGGTCTTCTGTAAAATAAATGCGTCTGGAAAAATAACCCTATTACCAATAACTAACTCGTTATTTCCAGAACAGTTTATAGCCACGACTTCATCAAGTTGTAATTCTTCGGCAGATTTAAAGTGCTCTCCTCCACTTTTAAAAAGCACATTTATCTGTCCAGTTAAATCCTCAAAAGTAACTATCAAATTCTTATTCTTAGTATATCTTCTTTCATTCACCATACCAATAATCATAAATTGTTGTTTGGTTCCAGAAATTTTATTAATTGAAATTAATTTATCAATACCAGATCTTTGCATAATTATGGACTGAATTTCTTTATACCTCGCTCTAAAATGGCCTACGAAATCCTGGACAGTTATTTTTTTATCAGAGGTTGTTTTCGCATAATATATTTTATAATCTTGTCCATGCTCTTGTTTATTTTCCACATCTTTTTTTAGTTCAATAGGTGTTTCAGAAATAGTAATTTGAACTCCTAGTTTTACAAAAACTTGCAGGAGTGTGGGCTTTACACCAGAAGATACATCATCTACGATTTTTTGAGCCATTAAATAATTCTTAGTTAAAGCTGATTTCGTAATCATCTTCTGTCCAGTTACATAAACCAAAGTATCAACCAATTGAGAAACTAAATCTGAGTCTTTAATGCTACTTAATAAATCAAAAACTTCCTTTTCTACTAAAATCCCTTTTTGTTTCAAAATGTCTAAAAGATTAGCACTCATAACACAAGAGCTGTGCTTAAAATTTCTTTTGCACGAATCTTTAGATTATCTGGTATCATCAATTTTATTTCTCTAGTTCTTCCTTGTCTTCCTCTGCTTACAACATCTACATTAATCAAACCCAGCATATCAAACTCTGCAATTATATCTGAAATTCTTCTCTGTGTTAAAGCTTCTAAATTAATTTTTTTACAATAATCTTGATACATATTATAAACAGTCCCTGTAAAAACAGGTTCGTTTTTCTTTAATTCATGTAAATCTAAAATACTATAAAGGACAAGCTGATGTTGTCTCGGCTCATTTTCTATAATTTCAAGCATTTTATCTCTCTCAATTTTATGATTTGCCTTATTGATGAAATCCATAGTAAGTTTCTTAGATTGTTCTCTTTCTGCAAGCTCTCCAGCAACTCTCAAAAGATCAAGAGCTCTTCTAGCATCTCCATGTTCTCTAGCAGCAAGAGCAGCACACAAAGGAAAAACCCCTTCATCAACCACTTTTTCAGCGAAAGCTAAAGAAGATCTTTCTTTAAGTACGTCTTGTAATTGTAGCGCATTATATGGGGGAAAAATCAACTCTTCTTCACCTAAAGAACTTCTTACACGAGGATCTAAATCATCCATAAAAGTCAAACTGTTACTTATCCCAACTAAACTTATTTGCGCTTTCTTCAATTCAGAATTCAATCTAGTCAAATTATAAAGAAAACCATCTGATATTTTTTTAACAGCTTGATCTATTTCATCCAAAACAATCAATATCAATTGGTTTTTTCTCTCAATAATTTCAATAAATTTGGAATAAACTGCGTCTGTTGGTAAACCGGTAGCTGGAACACTTTCCCCCAAAGCAGAAACAAGTTCAGCAAGTATTCTATACTCGGTGTCTGCAACTTTTTTCAATTTACAATTTATATAGATTACTTGTAAAGAATTTTTCCCCGCATCATGAATTCTCTTTGATATTTCTTTTGTAACATATTGGACGCATAAAGTTTTACCTGTGCCAGTCTTACCATATACAAATAAATTACTCGCTCTTTCTCCTCTAAGAATTGGTGCAAGAATAGAAGCTACAGACTCTATCTGTTGTTGTCTGTGTGGTATAGCATCTGGAGTATAATTATTTTGAAGAACTCTTTTATTTTTAAATATATTCTGTTCAGAATAAGAATTGAAAATCTTATCTAAATTTGTATCCATACATCACCTTATTAAAAAAATAATTTAAGACAATATAAACTTATCGTTACTATAACCACTATTTCCTATGGAAATAATATCTGTTACGACGAAAAAGTTAAAAAGATGTTCTAAATAAAATAAACCCACACACACCACTATTTCCTATGGAAATAATAAATATGGCATATTCTATTTAATTTTCAGATTTATTTATTAAATCTAAATTTATAATTTAATCATATATTTGTTTTTTATTATACTTATCTATTAATATCTATTAATAATATAATCTTTTTATCGTTAATATAAATAATAAGTTATTTCCACATGAAATCAAGGGGACACAGAGTAATAATTTCAAATTTAAACTCGAACAAATTTGATTTATCTTCTCCAATAGATAATAAAAAGGATAACAATATTTATATAGTTAAATCAAATGTTCTCAATATGCCAATTGATAAAAAACCTTTAAGAGAATTCATAAACAAACCAGTAGTCACAAAAGAAGGAAAAAGACTAGGAATTGTTAAAGATATTACTTTTGAAGCCCGTACAGGAGAATTAATACAACTTTTATTGAAAGAACAAACTCCTTACACAAAGAGCCTTAATTTAGAAACAAATACTGGAAAAGAAACAATATTACCTTATAATTCCATAATAGCAGTAGCAGACTTCGTCGTAGTTTCTGAAGAAGATTTAATTTAACAACTAAATAACAATATTTAAAAAGCACATAACTAACAAATTAACATGAAAATAATTGGTTTTTCAATTGAAGAAATATTAGCTAAAAGACCTTTTGATATACCTAAAGCTGGAATAAACACAGATATCTTATTCACAAATATAGAAAAAGCAAAACTTGACGTATTAAAAGATGAAGAATGTTTAAAAGGAAGTTTCAAATTTTCAGTAATATATAAAGATGCGATTAAAAAAGATTCAAAAGACAGTAATGAAATATCTCTTTCTGGATCAATTCTTCTAATGGTTACAAAAGATGAATTTAAAGAATTCATAAAGTTATGGAAAACAAAACAAATCCCAAAAGAAAAAATAATTCCTATTTACAATTATATATTAAAGAAATGTTCAGTTAAAGCTTTACAATTAGAAGAAGAACTTAACTTACAACCACACATACCATTTCCAAAATTAACTCCCCAAAATACACAAACTAATCAGTAAGCTTATCTCATTAATATCTAGATAACACATTTCAATTATCATAAACATTTAGAGTATTCTTTTATTAACCATAATAAATCCTTTCCAAAAATCTATTTCAAATATTTCTCAATTTTCCAAATTTAAGACTATTCAGATTATCTTCTACAATTATAACTTTAAATTTTTCAAGTTTGAAATCAAAAGGATATCCTAAATCAAAATCACGAGCATCAGTCCCCATAATCAAAGGAAAGAAGCTCGGAACAAGAATAACTTTCTTTTTCTTAAACTCTCCAGCCAAAAAACACTTATAATTTTCTCTTTTAACACCATCTGTCAGATTAATTGCAGGATGTCCGTGTCCCAAAACCCAAAACCTTATTTTTTTATCATATAATTCTGGAAAATCTTTATCTCCATGAGTAAAAATAAATTCTTTCCAGATATAATGCTCAACACCAACAGCCCCAATCTTTTTTAAAACTGGAAAAAGTATAGGGTCGTGATTTCCTTCTATAATCACAAGTTCTTCACAATACTCTTTTAATAATTTCAAAAAATCTGTAATATTTTCCCATTCTTCATGTAAAATATATCCAAACTCATGTTTCAAATCTCCCAAAACAACTATTTTATCAACTCTCTTTGTATTTTCTATAACCTCCATAAAATTCTTAACGCATTTGTCATATAATTTAATAGGAATCATAACTCCACTTCTACGCATAGATCCTTCATATCCTAAATGTAAATCTCCCATTACAAGAACTCTTTTTCCAGATTCTTCAATCAATAAACATTTTCCTTTATATTCAATTTTCATTGCGAATTAATAATTTTCATGTGAATTTCATGCATTCTTCTCAAGAAATTAATTCTATCTTCAACCTTAACAAAATCAGCATGGCTCTGGGTAATCAAATTCAGTCCTAAAGGAGACACAAGCACATTATTCTTATACTCAAATTTAATATCTCCATAAGATATCTTCTTCAAAATCTCTTCAGCTCTATCAATATCCATTAAATCTTGTAAAACTTCTCTCCGCGCCTCTTTCAATATCGGAAAATCTTTACTTAATTCATTAACTGCACTCAATAAGAAATGAGAATGCATTTGTTGTTTTCCCACACTTTTACTCCTTCCCTTATAATTTCTCAATATCATAAGGGATCTAGCTGCACAATGCCTGAACCTTCTTCTCAAAATATCTGTTTTTTCAATAGCTTTTTCCAAGATTTCTCTCAAATTCTTATGGTTCAATCCTTTCGTAATTTTATTGAAGTCTAAATTTTCTCCAGCTATGAAGAAACCATTATCATTTATTCCTACTTCAACATCTCTATGCTTCAATTCAGCTGCAACAAAAGCATACGCTCGAGAAAGCGCATCATTAACCCGCCTTCCAAACATACTATGGAATAATAAATAATTCTTTTCTTGTTTAAACTGCTCAACAACTATAATCTTATTTGTAGGTAATGATGAAAAGTTCTCCTGCTCTAAACAATATTGATATATTTGTCTCGCAGTTTGAATAGTACAATAAGAGTAATCTTGTATAAATTTAATACATTCAGGAGAATTTCTTATTCTTTCTTTTATCAATCCCCTAAACACGCCTATTGCGTAAGCCACATCATAATTCAAAGGTAACTGCTCAGAAAACCAACTAGGAATAGTCGGTTGTCTGCTAACATTGGCAATAACATAAGCTTTCATACCTTTACTATGTATAAACTGATAATTTACTCCTCCCAAAACAAAAACATCTCCTTTCTTCAACTTCTCAAGAAAAGATTCATCTATACTTCCAATAGTAGATCCTTTCATTTCAATTGGAGAATTTACAACAACCGAAATAAATCCTTCTTCAGGTATCGTTCCGATATTAGTCAAATAAATAAGTCTCGCCAGCTTCCCTTTCTTACCAATTTGTTTAGTCTCTTTATCATACCATATCTTCGCATATACATTTCTATGTTCTAAATCATATTCTCCAGATAAGTAGCTGATAATACTCATAAAATCTTCATTACTCAAACCAGAATAACAATAACTCTTTCTTATCAAAGATAGCATTTCCGAGATATTCCAAATTCTGTTTATGGCCATACCATAAATATGTTGCGCAAGTACATCCAAGGCATTAATTGGAATCTCCACTTTATCTATTATCTTTTCTTTCATATGTTTCATTAAGATAGTGCACTCTACCAAATCATCCCTATCCATAACGACAAATCTTCCTTGGGGATTAGAATGAAGCTGATGTCCTGCTCTCCCAATTCTCTGCAAAGCTCTAGACACACTCTTAGGAGATCTTAAAAGAACAACGAGATCTATAGAACCGATATCAATTCCTAACTCTAATGATGTAGAAGAAACAACGACTTTCAAATCTCCCTTTCTTAATCGTTCTTCAATTAAAAATCTCTGCTCTCTACTCATAGAACTATGATGTGCTCCTATCAATCCAGAATATTTTCCAAGAAAATATGCGTCTAAGTAATGAATTATTTTCTCAGTAGCATTTCTCGTATTTGTAAATATTAAAGTAGTCTTATGCTCTTGAATTAATTCATCTAAAATATAATATAATCTCTTTTGGTCTTCAGCAGCATCCATAGTTATCAAATCAGCTCCAGGACTTATCAACCCAATATCTATATCTTTTATCAAAGGTACTTGTGCAATCAAACACTCTCTTCCAGAACCTACAAGAAGATTAGCAATTTTTTCAATTGGAGCAATAGTAGCACTTAATCCAATTCTTACGGGATTTATTGCGCTAAAATTCTCTATTCTTTCAAGCATCAGACTCAAAAAAACACCTCTCTTATTAGCAAGTGCATGAATCTCATCAACCACAACAAATTCCAAGGCTCTCAAAGATTCAGAAAACTTTGGCGCGGTTAAAACAATCGCTAAACTTTCAGGAGTTGTAACAAAAATGTGAGGTATCTGCTTAGTCATTTTTGCTCTTTCAGAGGCAGTTGTATCCCCAGTTCTTAGGCCAACACGGATATCTTGCATTTCTAAACCTTTCTTAACAGCAATCTCTTTTACCTCTTGTAATGGTCTTTCAAGGTTAACATAAATATCATTAGTTAAAGCTCCCAAAGGAGAAACATAAACTGCATACATTTTGTTATCTAATTCTTTCTTCAAAGCAAGTTCAACCAAATAATTCAATATCCCCAAAAAAGCAGTAAGCGTTTTCGTTCCACCAGTGGGTGCAGAAATAAGAATATTTTTTCTTTCATATATATTTGGAACACCATAAAGTTGAGTCAAACTAAAATCTTTAAATCTTGTAAAGAACCATTCTCTAACTAAAGGGCACAGCATTTGCTGGACTTCTTCTTTTTTTCTTTGTTCAACAAAAACAGGAGAGAAATCTTTCATCTTTCAGCCCTAAAAAGAAACTATAAAAATGTTTCTTATAATTAAGTAGTATGCCAAAGATCTCAAAAACAAAACGTTCAAGAATATCTGAACAAATTCTCATCCATCTATTTTCAACAGCTCCAGAATCTTTATTTACTTCAGCAATTGCAAAAGAAATTGCACGCGATGAAGAATTCACAAAATTATTGTTAGAAGAATTAGAAACTCACAAACTCGTAGTAAGAATAAAGAAAGGCCCACAAGGACAGGATTACCAACGCTGGGAGCGTTGGCGCATGTCACAAGAAGCATTTGAAGTTTATAAAAATATTAATTCAGGCAATCTTTGAACAAGTCTTTATCCATAAAAACATCCCCTGTCAAACAATTCCATTATTCTCTCTTCGGGATACTCTTTACATCTCATCAGTTTCACAAGAAAGAAAGATCCAAGATCTATAAGATTAGACAATCGATTGTCTTTTTCAGCCATATAATCTATTAAATTTTTAGAATCATTTAGTATATCAGTTCTATTTAAAGAGTTCATTACAAAATCCAACGTCTTCAAATTACACTCTCCAGCCCCAACATCAAGACAAAAATATTCTGTAGATGCATAGATAATTATTTCTTGCTCAATTCTATGTCTTTTTTATCTATTCTAATTAATATCTTCCACAAACTCTCAAAGTCAAAATCTGGACTAATTCTTACAAGCCCATTTTCTGTAAACCTTTTTTCTTTATTCATACCCAAATTTATAAAAATTATATTTTAAACTTAATTTTTTCAAAATAGATATTTCTTTTTAACTATTAAAATATCTTTCAAGTCTATATATATCTCCTTGTCTTCTTAATAGTTCATAAACAAACATGCTTCCAATTTTTCCAAACAAAGAAATGGTTCCAGCATTTCCTTCAAGAATTTCTTCATTTACATTCTTTAAAATTAAAGGAAATCTCTTATCAGTAAGAAATTCATTCATCGCACCATAAATTCTTGGATCCTTTTTCCTCATTAATCTAAGGTAATTCATAACGCCATTTCGACTATTAGCATATGCTAAATATCTCTCCGAAAACCTATTTGCCCACATTTGATCTATATAAAACATGCCTGATTTTAATTTTCGAATCATTCTTTCATCTTTTTTCATATTTCTTCCCAAATCAAAAGAATCTTCAAGAAAGTCATAAGTCATACCAGCCCGTATCACATATTCTTTTTCAGCGATTTTAAGAATTTCCTTTTTAGGAGTCCCTGGAGAAATTTGTCTAGCTTTCCTCTTCACAGACAACTTTCTCAAGTTATTCAACGTTTCGAACAAAATCGGATTTTCTGAGACCATATTTAGATAACATAGTGTTTCTTCCGTATCATCTAATCCTAAATTTCCATAATTATTCTTTATAAAGCTCTCGCTGAGCTTTTGAAGGCCTTTATTAGTATAATCTGCCATTTAACTTTCGATAAATCTTGTTTTATAAACTTATCCAAATCTTTATATTGTCTAATTCCCCTAAATTGTCCATGGATCCTATAAAAGAAGCATTTACTAGAATAAAAGAAGATATCTCTTATCTCTATAATGAAATAGAAGAAATAAAATTATTATTAAACGAACTTAAATCTCAACAATCAAACCAACCAACAAACCAACACCAAAACACAACACTCCAATCTTCAATTCCAACACCTTTGCTCCAATACAGCTTAAAATCAGAAAAAACAAGCATTTCCACAAGAAATGAAGGGGTTCCAACAAACCAACCAACAAACCAACAAACCAACCAACACCCCTTTATTTCCACTCCAACACACACAGTAAGTTCAGTTAATGACAGAATAGACCATATAAAGAAAGTTTCAGAGATTCTAGGGACTTTAGATGATTTAAAAAAAGAAGTTCGCTTAAAATTTAAGAAATTAACAGATCAGGAAATGAATATCTATTCAGCAATATACCAATTAGAGGAGCAAGGACTTGTCGTAGATTATCCTCTTCTAGCTCAGAAAACCAACCTTTCAGAAATATCTATACGCGATTACATTCGTAAAATTTTATATAAAGGAATTCCCTTGCAGAAACAGAAAGAATCAAATAAACGAATTATCGTCGGTATTCCTATTGAGCTTAAGAGGATCACCTCTCTAAATACTCTTCTCCAACTTAGACTTCTCTAACTAAATCGTTTCACCGAATAAAATTAGAGGTCTCTCTTTTACCTCATTAAGAGTTTTGCTTACTCTATAATCTTATTATTTTTACTCTCTTTATTCTCATCAGATTCTATGCACTCCACACTGGCACAAAATCCTCATTTTTTTGAAATTTTTCTCGCATCTTCTCAAATTTTCATCCTCTCTTTTGACTTTTTTGTACACAAAACTCACTTTTTAGACTCATAATTCGTTCTCCTTAGGCAATTTCTTATATTTTTGCTTATCTTTAATTCTCACTTTCGCATATTTTTCAAGTTTGTTACGAACTTCTTCACTCACAAACACTCTTTTCTTTCCATTAGGTTCGGTTAATTCTTGAATCAAACCTTCACTTTTCCGTTTTATTGCATTTATTTGGCCTCTTATAGTAGCCCTCTCTTTTCCCAATATTCTTGCAATATCTTCATAACTTAACTTCATATCTCCACTATTCATCAATGCCCAAACGATCACTTTTTCATTCCCACTTAATCCCTTCAAAATATCATAAAAATTGCCTGTTTGAACAGCTGTTTGAACAGGTTCCAAAACATCATAAACAGCCTCTTGTTTGTTTAAAACAGGCGTTTTTTTGAACACCTGTTCATGTTCTTGAGCTAAATTTGTTAATGAAACAGCTTCCTTCACTCCATCAAGGTCATCTTTTATCGACGCAATTTCTCTTTTTATATCAGAAAGTAAATCAAACAGCTGTTTATCTTTGTTATCTAGGTGTTTAATCCATTTTCCAACACCCTCAAAGTCCTTTCTTACCTCAGAAAAACTTTTTCTAGTATCCTCTTCAAGCTTTTTTATTTTTTTTGAAGAGTTAAACAGGCCAAACATATAGCTTTATAGAGGATATTACTATATAAATCTTACGTTTTTTTGTCATTAAAAATAGTAAAAATAAACACCTTTAAACACCAATTTTAAATAAAAAACACCTGTTTAAACACCCTTAAACAATAAACTCATTTTAAACCATTATAAACACCCTTCAGATTTACTTCGTCAAAACTATTTAAACACCAATTTTAACACTAATTTCTCATAAAGCAGGGCTTAGAAAAGGGCAAACATATTTAAACAAACAAAGACTAAGCTAATTATCCTTTAAGTTGGGGTGAAAGGAGGTTGAATATGAATACATTAAGCTGGATCCCAAAAATTCTTGTAGTTGTTGGAGCTCTTAATTGGGGTTTAGTTGCAATGGGATGGAACCTAGTAGAAGCAATCTTCGGAATGGGTACATTCGCCACTGTAATTTATGCTCTAGTTGGTCTATCAGGACTATGGGAACTAATTGCTTTATTCAAGAAGTAAAGCTCTAATTTCAAATTTATTTTTATTTTTTCAAATTTTTCAACAAACAGCTGTTTAAACAGCCTTTATAGTCGATAAAACTGCAACAATCAAATATATAAACACCTGTTTATTAATCCTATTATGAGAAAAACATTGGGTGAATTCAAGTAATTTCTAAAAGAATACAAAGTAATTAGTCTTGCAATTGCCTTTATTATGGGAGTTGCTGCAACCACGCTAGTAAAATCAGTTGTTGATGATATTGTTATGCCAATTCTAATACCTTTCATCCCAGGAGGAGAATGGCAAACAGCTACATGGGCTCTAGGACCTATAGTTCTAAAGTGGGGATCATTCCTTGGAAACTTAATCAACTTCGTAATTATCGCATGGGTTGTTTTCATGGTAGCTAAATTCATCCTAAGAGAAGAAAAGGTGGCTAAGAAATAATGGCGTCAATAGTATTAACCCTTTCAGCAATAATCTCCATTCTTGCAGGTCTTCTAGTTCTAGTTTGGCCAAAATTCCTAAGATTAGCAATCGGCCTATACCTCATAGCCATAGGAATCCTTCAACTTCTAAGCAACAACGCAGGATTAAGCCCTTTCTAAGACAACATGAAAGAGATATATTCCGGAGACCAAGCAACAATAATTATCTTAACTCGGGAAGGTCGTTACCAATATACTCGCATACCTTATTCTTCAAAAGAAGAAAAAAGAGGCTTCTGGGATCAGTTCTTTAATTTCCAAGATAGAGGTATGCAACCAGATGCAATAACAGACATTAACCTTCAAGGCCAATTAATCATTGCAGATGCAATATGTAATGTTCAAAGAGGCAAAAAACCAGATCTTCAAGAACTCTTTAATTAACTGAAACTTTCAATCACAACTTAAAACTTCCAGCACATCATTAACATTCGTTTAATTCATCCCATGGGACATCCAAACAATAAACAACCTTGCCTCCGTAAATGCGAGCGCGAAGCGCGAGTTGCGCCGACCATCTCGAACTAACGAAAGAGTTATTAACTAAAAATTATTTGTTAAGTCATGAAGCCTAATCATTCTAACGGGTTTGGGGTTGCATCATTAGTCTTGGGTATATTAAGTATAATCTTGTTTTGGGTTCCATTTCTAAATATTGTTTTAGGGATATTAGGGATTGTATTTTCAATTAAACAAAAAAGAATTAGTTCCAATGGGTTAGCTACAGCAGGTTTAGTAACTTCAATAATCGGATTGGTCTTTTCTACGCTTGTTTTTATTATATGGTTATTAGCATATTTTGGAGTATTTAGTTAAGATTTGCTTGATTGTAGCATGAGTTCGCACAAGATACATTAACCGCCATTTTAGGAGTCTAAAAATGCATTAAAACGAACTTAAACAAATTTTAAAGCTGAAAATGTAACTAAAGATATGGATTTTAGTGAGATATTCATTAATTTACCTACTTCAAGAGAGGGGTATAACTTAGGATTTAGCAGTTCATTAGTTTCTTAAGAGAATTTACTTTCTTAACTATGTCTTTAATTCAGAACTAAGATTAGTAAATCTTCATTTATCTTTTTCATTTCTTCCATAGTCCTCTTTTCAAGCATTCTTAACAATTTATTCAAAAATCTTTTAAGATAAATCTTTTAATTTTCGCTTACAACTTTCAGCATAAATAGATAATCTCAAACAAGTTCGGTTTATTTAAGCTAAAATATATAATTTAAAATCAAAAGTTTTAGCATAGCTAATAAGTTCGTTTAACCCCCTAAATACGTGAATCGATTTTCACAAAAGAAGTGTAAATAAACTCAAAATTTCAAAAATTATGCCCTAAATAATTAATATAGCAATCCTATTCCCTTTATTGCAAATGCTCTTTTGAGAAAACAATTCGAATTTAATCCTTTTTTGTAAATATATTCTCTCTTTTTTTACTCCATTCTAAGTAAAAAACGAACAAGTCTATGCCATATTATAATCAAAAAATTTATCGAGATAACTTAGAAATCAAAACCTAATTAAATCTTAAGAAAAACAATAATTTTTTTAATCTCTTCTTGATATTCTCTAGGAGATAAATTTTCTCTTCTCAATTCTCCTTTTAATTTCTCATAACGCTCCCAATGGCTCAATGTGTAAATCTGTTGGTTATCTTCACGGATTTCAAGCTCATCAATCGCCATTCTCTTTTCTTCCAATCAAATTATCTAAAGGATTAGCAATCTTCTTTATTTGATCTGATGAAATATGTGTATACAATTGCGTTGTATTCAGAGAAGAGTGTCCTAACAGAGCTTGAATCATTCTGATATCCGTTCCTGCTTCAAGCAAATGTGTGGCAAAACTATGGCGTAGCGTGTGAGGTGTAACTCTCTTTTGTATTTCAGATCTTTGACGAACATGCTTAACAATTTTCTGAACATTCCTTGTTGTCAAAGGGCCTTCATGAGAAAATAAATATTTTGCATCTTTTCTTTTTTTCATATATTCTTGCAATTCATTTCCTAACCCATTAGATAAAATAAACATTCTATCTTTTGATCCTTTTCCTCCTCTAACCCATCCAGTATTCTCTGAAAAATTAATATCTTGAGGCTTCAAATGAACTAATTCAGAAACGCGTAAACCTGAAGAATATAATAAAGATAAAATTAATCTTGATTTTCTCGTTTCAGCAGAATTCAACAATTTAGAAACTTCTTCCTTAGAAAGAACCTCAGGCAATCTTTTTTCTTTTTTAGGCATCTTAATTTCGCCAACTTCTTTTTTCAAAATTTCAGTAAAATAAAACTTCAAAGAAGCCACAGCAAGCATAATTGTGTTCTTAGATTTTTCATCAAACATTCCGGCAAGATATTTTCGCACATCTTCTTGATTCAAATCAACTACATTTTTATCAGACTGTTTTAAAAATTTCTCAACAAAAAAAGAGTAATTCCTGACAGTTAATGGAGAAAAACCTCTCAATTTTAATTCAGTTTTTAATTTATCAACAGTCTCCATCAAATCACTTTATAGATAAAATACCTATTCTCTTTAAAAGGTTTTGTGAATTAACAATATCAAAATAAATTATTTATATTTTTAACAGATTTACTACTTAACTATTTATCTATAAGATTTCTGCCTTTTAGCTCTTGCCTTAGAATCTCCAGGTTTGCGTTGCTCTTTTCTTCTCACGTCTGCTACAAGAATATGCCTATCATATTGGAGATATGCCTCTTTTAGTTCTTTACTATTAGTCTTTGCAACTAAAGCTTTAGCAAGAGCGAGTCTAGCCGCTTGAATCTGCCCTTCCTTTCCCCCACCAGAAACTTTCAAATGAACATCGTAAGGCAATTTACCCATTACGCTTTCATAAATTCTTATAGGCTCTAAAACTGACAATCTATGGAATGGTCTCAAGTGGGATAAATCTTGGCCCTTATATAACACATTACCACTTCCATCGGTTAAAGACGCTTTAGCAACAGAGGTTTTTCTCTTTCCAGAAATCATTAATTTATTCATCTTAACTCTCCACTCAATTCTTTAATAGTCATTGTTTTAAGATGCTCAGCTTTGTCTAAATGTTGAGCTTTAGTTTCAGTAAATTCCTTTGGAATTCCTTCATAACATTTTATTTTTTTGAAAGCTACTGCACCCCTTCCTTCTTTATACGAAAGCATTCCTCTTATAGTTCTTTTAACAATCATTGCAGGAGTTGTAGGAAAATAAGGACCTTTCTGGGCATGTCCTCCTTTAGATCTCATTATTTTATACTGCGACAACACCATAGGTTTATTTCCAGTAATTACTACTTTTTCACAATTTATCACAACAACATCCTTTCCTAACAAAGCTTGTTTAGCTACAGCACTAGCCAATCTTCCGAGAACAACATTTGATCCATCAAAAACTAAATTGTTTTTCATCTTATTATTTTAACTCCCTTTGCAGACGGATTAGTTTTAATCTCCTCTATTAGTTTTACCATCTCTGATTTTGCATTTTTTATCTTATGGACTGCTGAGCTTGAAAAATAAAGCGCACATATTTTTATTTTTTTATTTAATTCGCCATTTCCAAGAACTTTTCCGGGAATAATTATAGTTTCTCCATTTTCAGATTCTTTATTTATTCTATCTAAGTTTACAGAAGAGTAGTTTCTTCTCGATCCAGAAACTGCTTGAGCGATAGATCTCCAAGCCTCCTGATTTTTTGCAACCATTGCGGTTTCAGAAATATAAGAATCTGTTTTTCGAGGGATTCTTCTTCCAATTACCGTTTTACTTGCGACCATATTCTAATCCTTACCTCCTAATGCGAATGAAGATGGGCAATTAGAATACGCAGAAATTTTTAATTGTGAGAAAATTTCATGTGTTGGAAAATTCATTGAATTTTTCATTTTACTTCAAAGATGCCTCAAACATCTCAAGATTCTTTTGAAACTGCTCAGCGGATTTAACAAAAATTTTCTCAGCATCCATAAGTCCAAATGACTCAATAAATACTAATTGGTCTTTGCTATCATTAATAGCCTCGGAGTCTAATGAGCTTATTTCGTCAACTTGTGCATCACTTAAATCACAAATCCATTTACTCCCTCTTTTTTCAGGTGCAATTTCACCTGTTTGTTTTTGAACAATCGAATCAATTTTCACATTTCCAGTTTTTACTTCAAAAAGGTTTCGATAATACATTAACCCCGGAACATGTTTTGCATGGGAGATTCCATTATTCATATTTGCAGTTGCAACAACTTCAATTTCTTGTCCATTTCCAAGAATGGTTATCGGAATTTCTTTGAAGGGAATTGTCACATCTCCTTTAAAGTCTCCAGAGTAAACTGTGCAAGGTCCTGTTTTTTTTAGAGTAAGCTCTACAGAAGTTTTAGAATTCATCTTAGATTCAGTCCTCAATGGAATCAATCCAAGTCTATGAGCAAAAACTTCGTCATAAAGTGCAGAGTCATTCTTGAAAATTTCTACATCGTCAATAGCCAAGGTTTGTACTTCTTCAACTGATCTTCTTAGACTATTCAAAATAGTGTAATTTATATCCGTTCTAAAAATTAATTTTTCAGGGTTTTTTACAATAACTTCCATATCAATTTATGAAAAAAAGGTCTTTTAAAGCTACGCTTAGACTCTTCTTCCGCGCTTACCTCCTTTCTTCTTAGGTCCTCCACGAGGAACTCTATTAGTATCAAGAACACCTAATATTCTAAATCCTTCTTTGCCTAATGTCTTTACAGCAGCATGAGCTCCAGGACCGATTCCAGGAGAACTTGTTTTGCCACGCATTCGTATATACAAAGCATTTATTCCAACATCTCTCGCCATTTCAGCAGCTCTCTTAGCTACAAACATAGCAGTAGTCGGATTTGCTTTCAACCTGCTATGTTTTGTTACCATTCCTCCACTTATTCTTGCAATTGTGTTTCCAGACAAATCAGTTATATGGACGATTGTATTATTATAAGAACCAAATACATAAGCTACACCAGGAATTGACTCTTCTATTTTTTCTTCTTTTTCTGGAATAATTTCAATAGTTTCCGTTTGCTGAAGAGCATCTTCTTTAGACTCAATTTTTTCTTCAGTTTCTCCAGCTTGTTCTTCACTTCTCAAAATTTTTGCTTTATTCATACTACAACTCCTTTAGATTTCTTAACCTTTGAGGCTACATTTTTTAAAGATATTTTATCTTCATATATTACTGGAACCAAATAACTTGGAACATCTACAGCTCGGTGATTTACAAGAACTTTCTTATGTGTAACCATCTGTCTTGCATGTCTCGCAGTTTTTGCAAAATTTTTCTTCCAAACAATTGTCGACAATCTTCTCTTCAATACATCTTCTTTATTCAGTGCAAGAATTTCAGCTATACTTTTTACATTTAACCCAATACTATTTAATTTTGCAAAGAAATTTTCTTGTTCATCCGTTCCAGCAGTAATCAATAACTTGGCTCTATTTCTGTAATACTTTACCTTTGATTCAGCTTTCCAGATTTCTCTCTTATTTTTCAATCCATATATTTCAACTAATTTATTTTCTTCATTTATTCTATTCTTATCATACAACTTTCGTGGCCATGAGAATTTATTCTTCTTTCGAATCATTTCTTCTTAGCACCTCCACCTTTCTTGACTCCGACTGCAACTCCCGTTGTTCTGAAGTGACTTCTTGTTCTCTGTCCCCTTACTGGCTGTTTTAATGAATGTCTCATTCCTTTATAACTCTTAATCTGTTTCATTCTCTTAATATCAAATTCTTTCACCATATCAAGTTCATTTGTAAGTATGTGTTTTGAATCTCCTGATTCAAAATCTCTTTGATGATTCTTCATAAAATTATACAATTGAGGTTTTTGTAAAAAAGATTCCAATTTATCTACCTGCTCTTTTGTCATTTCAGAGATTTTCATTCTTTTGTTGAAATTTAAAATGTGACAAATCGCATTAGATACTGCCCAAGAAATTCCTTTTATATAAGTTAAACCAACATAAACTGGTTTTTCTCCAGGAATATCTTTTCCATAAATTCTTACAAGAGTTTCAGCATAATGTTCATCCGGCCTTCCCTTCTTTTGCTTTGGCTCAGCTACAACTTTTTCCATTTTCTTTTCCTTTTGTTCTGCCATTTTAGTACACGAATAATCTTTGTCGAGGGTTTTCAGTCAGCTCTTCCAGAATCCTTTTTTCTATCGCTTTTTTTGGATCCGGAACGCTCTTCACTCGCTGTTTTATTTCATCAAAGGAATCAAACTGTTTCTCGTTCCTTACTTCAAGAACCTCTTGTGTGTGCTTCTTTCCAAATCCTGGAAGAAGTTCCAATTGATGTAATCTCGTATTTATTGCAGAAGCGTTATTAAAGAATTTCACGAATTCTTGTTCACGCTCCCCAACAAATGAGTTAACAAACTCTTGAAGCTGGATCTTAGCAGTCTCGGTAAGCTTTTCTGTTCGAAGCCTTCCGATGATGTAATATATCTTGTCTCTCTTTTCAGAGCCTATATAAACTTTTTCTTTAATCTCAATTTGAACTCCGCGCATAGGCGCCAATTCCAATAATGACAAATGGGTTAATCCAATTGCCTGCACTACGGGTTTCATATTTCCTTCCATAGGATATCCGTGAGTTAAATAATCTAGGACTAAAGCATAGTCATCTTTTTTTATCATATTAATACTCCTTAACTACTGCTAATATTTCATTAATTTCTTTTTCATCAAGAGAAACATCACTAAATATTTTAGAAATTCCCTCTGCATTTTTAGGAATTAAATCTGCTACTTTCACAATATATTCTTCTTTAAACTTAGCATTATTCATCTTTCTCAAAGTCTCAACAACATTATCAGACTGTTTTTTTGTAAGTTTAGAAAATTCTTTAAGATAATCTCTAAGATCTGATTTAGCTTCAAGGTCTCCAGAAATTTCTTTAACATCTGCAAGAGTCACTGGTTTCATAGAAATTATATTAATCATTTTTTATTCTCCTTAAGTGAATTGGTTTCACAATATACTGCTTTTCTCTCGAAAAGTCTTTTATATTAACTACATAAGAAGATCCTCTGGCAGACACGACTACTCCCGTTCTTCCTTGCATTCTTTGAGGAAAACCTGGAGATTGAACTGCTAAATCTCTAACAATTGCAACTCTATCTCCTTGTTTAAATTTCTGAAAATATTTCGTCAAAGAAACTTTTCCTCTCGAGCGTATTGATTTATGAGTCAGCATTTGAATACCTGCAACAAATCCTTTAAAAAGCTTACGCCAAGAGACTATACTACTTTTCTAGTTAAATTTCCGACAGAAGTAACGCTTCCCTGATAAAGATCTCCTTTATCTCGCGCGCTATCCATATTGTTAACTATTGCCCGAAACATTTTCTCTCCCCAAATACCGATGCCACAAGGAGTACAAACATCTACAGCTCTTCCATCATTAATTTCTTTTTTACAATAAACACACTTATTCGTCATCTTAACTTGCTGAAAAACTCTTCACTTTATAAATTTTTATGCTTTCAAAAGATATTTTTTTCTAAATTAGGTTTACTATTTCCTATCTTTCTACATCTGGTCTTGAAGCTATAAGTGTTTAAACCAGAAATTTTTCAGAACACTTCTTCATTAAAGTTTATAAGATAGAGAATTTTAAAATAAATGTCATGAAACAACTATCTTTTATGATCTCTCTGATTTTTTTAGTTACTACTGTAAGTGCTTGTACATTAACGCCTTCGCTAGTAAATCAAGAACCTATTCTTGCTATCCCTGGAGAATCTGTCAAATGAATTTTTTGAAGAAATATATGTTAATGATTCCGGAAGATATAATCAGATAATTTCCAAAGTGAATCTTGATGAGATTGATAGTGCGATAAGAGGAATAGAATCGCGTCTGAGAAAATTAAGAGATATTGAAATTGGCAAAGAAGATTTTTTTGTGACTTCTTTTCAAGATTTATTGGAACAATATACTTCAGCAGTAGATTATATTGTTTATTTTGTTATATTTATTGCATTAATCTCTGTATTGGTATCTGCAATAAAAACTGCAAATACGACGATAACTTCTGTTCTTGAAAGAGTTAAAGAGATTGGGATTATGAAAGCTATAGGAGCTAAAAATAGAGAAGTTTTTGAAATATTTGTATTTGAATCTGGATTCTTAGGTTTCGTTGCAATATCTGGGGCCTGCTTAATCAAAATTATAGTTTTTCCATCCTTGTTTAACTTTGAGAGCAACTTCATAACATGTTCTCCGGTTTTAGTGTCTAAATTTCCTGTAGGCTCATCAGCCAGGATTATCTCTGGATCATTAGCAAGTGCTCTTGCAATAGCCACTCTTTGCTACTGGCCATCACTCAATTGATTAGGATAGTGATTTTCTCCATTTTCAAGTTCAACAATTTTCAATAGTTCTTCAGCTCTCTTTTCTCTAAACTCTAAACCAATTCCCTGAAAAATCATCGGAAACATAATATTCTCTTTTGCGATTAAATTTGGAATCAAATTAAAGCTCTGAAATATAAAGCCAATCTTTTGTCCTCTAAGCTGAGCAAGATCAGACTCTCCAAACTGCCCAATATCGTGACCATTAAGAAGAATCTTTCCCCTGGTAGCCAAATCCAAAGAGCCCACTAAGTTCATAGCAGTCGATTTACCGCTTCCGCTAGGTTCCATAATTGCTACAAAGTCTCCCTTGAAGATATCTATAGTAATTCCATCAACAGCTTTGACTATACTGTCTCCCATTTTATAGTGTTTAGTAACGTTTTCAAGGCGAATAAGCGGTCCCTTCATAGAACAATATTATAGTAAATAGATATAAATCTAATGGGTGCAAACCTTTAAAAAAGCATAATTAAGATAAATGTTATGATTATTCCAGTTAGATGTTTCGGATGTGGTAAACCTATAGGGCACTTATGGGAAAAATATAAGAAAAGAACAAGTTCCGGAGAAGAATCTGGAAAAGTAATCAATGAATTAGGTTTGGAAAGATACTGTTGCAGAGCAGCAATGCTTGGTCACGCAGATGTTTTAGAAGAAATAGCTCATTTCAAGAAAGCTTAATTTTATATTGATTTTTAAAATTACATTTCTTACAAATGACTATAACCTTTTCTTTTGATATCTTTCTTTTTCCATTCATCAAATCAGAAAAACATTTTTTACAAAATCTCTTTCTATATTCTCCTAATCTAATACGATGAGTCATAGATATTCTTTTAATCTTCTTAATTTCTTTAGATTCTAAATGTCCATTCTGAAAAAACAAGGCTATTTTATGTTGTGCTTCTTTTCTCGTGAAATATTTCATCAAAGCAGAACTTAACTTAATTAATTAAATCTTTAGAAAATAAAAAAACGAAGACAACATCCGTGCTTGGCCTCTTGACGGAGACTACAACACGCAGACGTAACCGGCTTAACTTCTGTGTTCGGAATGAGAACAGGTGTTTCCCGGCCACTATGGTCGTCTTCATACCTATTCTAAATATATGGTTTATAAAACTTCCTAATCAAATAATCTGTCCATATAACTTATCTTCAAGGACTTTTAAGTTTTAAAGATTTCCAGTAAACATATCCCAAAACAATAGATAATATTGTAGTCGAAATTAAAGTAGCTACAAGCGCAGTAGTGTGTCCAGTAAAGTAAGCATCAGATAATGCAGGAATTCCAAAAATCGCACCAATAGTTCCAGGAATATTTGTTACAATTGCAGCTATGCTCAAAAAAGTAGTAATCACTGTAAGTTTCCGCATAGTAGTATTAAGCTCAGCATTGGCTTTCATTTCAGATTTAGTTCTTAATGATGCAATTCTGTAAGTATTATTTTTACATCTCTCAAGCCAATATTTCGTTTCAGTTTGAAAGACTTCGTAATCAAATGCAATAGCTTTAGTATTGAAAGCTTCTATTTCTCTTTCCTTTAGTTGTATAGTTACGTGCAAAAGAGCTTCTATTCTTTCATTGAGTTTTCTCAGTCTTCTTCCAAAAGATTCAATAGTATCAATAACCGGGTTGACATCAAGTTCATCAAGTTCATTTCTAATCTCTGTAAATTCTCGAGAATAATTCTTTAAAACAGCTTTAAGAAGAAGCAAAATACTTACTGTGCTTTCTCCATGCTTGCTTTTTAATTGCATTTTAAATTTTGGATCATTTCCATTAATTTGCTCTGGTGTCAAAACATAAGTATCTTCACAAACAAAAATAATATTTACTTTTTTTTCATGATATGAGGGGACACTCAACAATGTAAAATTATTATCTGCATCAAGAAAGGGAAAGTCAATAGTTGCAATTTTGTTCAAGTCTATAGAGTGGTTTTCTTTTTTAATATGTTCAGCAAGTTTATCAAGATTATCACAAATTATTATCATCTTCAAAAAAAGAATTTTCAGTATATAATATTTTCTTAAAAATACATCAAAATTTGACAAATGCGGGGAGGAGGATTCGAACCTCCGAAGGCACTAAGCCAATGCGTCTTGAGCGCATCCCGTTTGACCGCTCCGGCATCCCCGCAATTTGATGAGAGCTAAAAAATTTGTGAGCAATATCTTTTAAACCTTCGTTTGGCAAGATTTTTTATGCGCTCGTAGCTCAGCCTGGATTAGAGTACTGCCCTCCTAAGGCAGGGGTCGTAGGTTCAAATCCTATCGAGCGCGTTGAACACAATCTTTAAAATCCCTCCAATAAAGATATTTAAGAGCGCCATTGGTTTAGTGGTAGAACTACTGGTTTCCAACCAGTCGGGAGGGGTTCGATTCCCCTATGGCGCATACTATAATAGGTTAATTTAAAAAATACATTTCCACACAAATAACATGGAGAACATTGAGAATACATCAAAATTTGAAAAGTTATATCAGAAAAACTACAAGCTGATTTTAATTATACCTACAATAATATTTCTTTTATCTATAATTTATTTATATCATTTTACTTCAAAAAATGGAGATATAATCTATAAAGATGTTTCATTAACTGGTGGAACAACAATTACTGTTTTTGATACACAACAGGATATTGCTATCATCAAATCATCTTTGATTACAAAATTCCCTGACTTAAATGTTCGTTCAATAAAAGATATTTCTTCAGATTCTCAAAAAGCATTTTATGTGGAATCTAATACAGATGTAGACTCTTTGAAATCTTCCATCGAGGATATAATAGGATATAAGTTAACAGAAGAGAATTCATCAGTTGAATTTTCAGGACAGTCTCTGTCAGAAGGTTTCTACAAACAGCTTCGTTTTGCATTAATTGTAGCATTTATTTTAATGGCTTTAGTTGTCTTCACTATTTTTAGAACCTTTGTTCCTAGCGCGGCAGTAATAATCTCCGCGTTTGCAGACATACTTATGACTATAGCTTTAATTGATTTTTTAGGATTTAGGTTATCTACAGCAGGAATAATAGCTTTGCTTATGTTAATTGGATATTCAGTAGATACCGACATTCTATTAACAACAAGACTTCTAAAATCAACAGAAGAAGGTTCTACAAACAAGAAAATATTTGGCGCATTTAAAACTGGAATGACTATGACTCTTACTGCGATATTAGCAGTTGGTGCAGCTCTGATAGTGATATATTCTCTTTCAGATGTTTTAAAGCAAATGTTTCTGATAATCTTAATTGGTTTAGGATTTGATATACTAAACACATGGATAACAAATGCATCATTACTTAAATGGTATATGGAGAAAAAGAGCAAATGAGATTTTCAGCAAGAATGTGGGTTCTATTTGTTTTTTTAATAATTTCTGTTATTTCTATAATCAATATTCCATCTACTAATAAGCTACTCTTCTTTCTGATACTTCTTACAGGGCTTGTGACTATTTCTTTAGTGAAGTCAAAGAAATATTCCATATTTGTTTTGATAGTAATGATTTTAGTCTGTTATTTTTTTGTAATAAATTCTTTTCAGTCAGGAGTGCTTGTGCAATCAATAAGTTCTTCAGACTCTTTCATTAAGCAGGGTTTGAAGCGGGGAGATATAATACAACAAGTCAACGGTAAAACTATCATTTCAGTAGCTGACTTTTACAAAGATATTCAGATTTCAAATAATTCGGGAAATATAAGAATGGATATTGTAACTGAAAACGGAGATTTTACATCCTTAATAAATAAAACTCCTGAGATAACTGTAACAGAAATTCCATTAACAAATATCAAAACTGGCTTAGATATTAGTGGAGGAGCAAGAGCTTTAGTTCAACCTACGACACAAATTTCTGATCAAGATTTACAAGACTTAATTTCAGTTAGCAGAGAAAGATTGAACGTATTCGGATTAGCAGATGTTCAGATAAAAGGAGCAAGTGATTTAGAAGGAAATCGTTTTATGTTAGTAGAAGTTGCAGGAGCAACACCTGATGACTTAGAATCTTTAATTTCTGAACAGGGAAAGTTTGAGGCAAAAATTGGGAATAAGACTGTGTTTGTGGGAGGAGACAAGGATATAACTCATGTATTTAGGAATGATGCTACGCAGTCTGCTGTATATCTGCCAGAAAAAACCAGCGATGGAACTTATGTTAGTAGATTTTCTTTTGGAATTACTCTAAGCCCAGAAGCTGCGCAGAGACACGCCACCATTACTAAAGATATCTCTGTTGACCCAATTTCGGGAGGTCAATATCTTTCGGAAAATCTGAGTTTAGTTCTTGATGGAGAAGTAATAGATGTTCTGAGGATAAGCACAGGTCTTAAAGGGCAAGTAACTTCACAAATTTCAATACAAGGGTCGGGACAAGGAAACACTCAACAAGAAGCTCTTGATGATGCAAGAAGTTCCATGAATAAATTACAGACTATATTAATAAGCGGAAGTCTCCCATTTGAACTAGAGATTGTTAAGTTAGATACCATTTCTCCAGCATTAGGTCAACAGTTTAATTATGCAATTATTTTAGCAGGAGTTTCAGCAATCTTATCGGTAAGCATTTTGATATTTATAAGATATAGAAAATTCAAGATTTCTATGGCTCTTCTTTTAGTTTCTTTTTCAGAAATAATAATAATCTTAGGAATAGCCTCAATAATTAAATGGAATCTTGATTTAGCCTCCATAGCTGGAATTTTAGCAACAATAGGTACGGGAGTAGACCAGCAGATAGTAATAGTTGACGAATCACGCCTAGGAAACAAATCAAATCTAAAGGAAAATATGAAGAAGGCTATTTTCATCGTTATGAGTGCCTATTTTACCGCTCTCGCTTCATTATTGCCTCTATTCAAAGCAGGAGCAGGATTGTTTAAAGGTTTCGCAATAACGACCCTTATTGGAATCACTGCAGGTGTCTTTATAACTCGCCCAGCATTCGCAGATATGATTAAAAGAATGAATGAGTAATTAGTTATGTTTTAATATATTCAAGATATCTAATCTTATGCTTCCAAGATGGCACATATTCTGGGGAATAATTCTCGTTGTTGTTTTTAAGATAGCCGTGCCTCAAATAACTTATTTGAGTCTTTTTCTAATGTGGTTTGCTTCTGTTTTTATTGATTTTGACCACTATCTCTCATCTGTAATAAAGACAGGTAATTGGAGCCCAATCCACGCAGTAAAACACAATTACTCTCTAAGAGAAAAAATTTTAACCTCTAGAAAAAATAGAGATGTCTGCGAGAAAGGAGATTTTCACATTTTTCATACAATAGAGTCACATTTATTTGTAGGTATCATAAGTATCTTCATTCCTTTAGTTTTCTTTGTGTTCATAGGCATGGTTTTTCATTCTTTTATGGATATAATTTGGATGGTAAAGAATGATGTTTTAGAGTCAAGAGAATTTTTCTTGTTTAACCGCTTAAGAATGGTTTTTTTTTAAAAGAAACTGGCGACTCCCTTAGTCATTAAAACAAGAGAACAAATCCAAATCAGAAAAGTCCAAGGTTGAACAAAAAAACTAACAAAGAAGACAATAGCAGATAGTAAATCAAAAACACTTAGAACATCTCCCATAAAAAGAAAAAGACTTTTCATAAAAAGGATTCCTCCAAAAAACATTATTAATTGCAAAGGAAGACTAATTCCAAAGATAATAGAAAATAAGGTTATAGAAGCAACCAAATCAATAAGTCCTAGTATTTTAACTATCATAAAAATTACGAAAAATAGGTCTTTAATTATTTTTCTACCTATAATTTTATAAAGCACTCTTTTTTTCTGAATACACTTCTAGAATTTTTTTTATAAGATTTGTAGTAGACTTTTGAGGAACATCTTCTGTCAGGTAGATAGATGCACCAATATTTTTTAGAGTATCTTCTTCAATGGCTTTGTAACTAGATTTAGATTTCACATGGACATCTGGTTTAACAGCTTCTAGAAATAAATTTGGGGATGTTTCATTAAATATACATACGTAATCAACACAACTCATGGCAGCAAGAGCTACAGCCCTCTCTTCTTGAGGAACAATGGGACGATCTGGAGATTTATATTGGCGAATAGAACTATCAGAATTGAGTCCTAAGATAAGCACATCTCCTTGTGCCTTAGCCTCTTGTAGATTTAAAATATGTCCTGAATGAATAATATCAAAAGAACCATTAGTACTTACAATTTTTTTCCCTTGTTTTCTTAAATTAGTAGAAATAGTAGAAATCTCCTCAAATGTTTTAATTTTCTCACAGTATAATTTTCTCACATATTTATTAGTGTATGGGTGCACTGTATTGATAGGAAAAATAGAGTATATAATAAGCCTATCTTTTCCTGTGTTTACAATGTTAAACTCACTATTCGGAGTAACTAAAAACTCTTTGCAGTTGTTTACTTTATAATTTAGCTCATTATCATTTAGTTTCCCTTTACCAAACCATACAATTCCTGCAAATGGTCTTTTATCAGCTATTCGTCTGAACGTCTCGCCTGGATTTACTTCAATAGACTCTCCGTAAAAACAGTCAAAGAATATTTGTCTTCTTTTGCCCCATACACCCATTTCAATAATCTTGCTTGGGCGATAAAAATCTTCTTTAAATTTTAAACTAGTGTTTTTTTCCCAGTCTACAAGTTGATAGAGGAAATCCTCTTCATCTTTGACGCCCTTTAACTGAAAATCATTTTTTATCTTGCTTAACTGTTCAGATTCAATAGTTTTTCCAAGATTCCAACTAGCCAGATTAAAATCATCTTGAGGGGTTTGTATTTCAAATGTAGTCCATGGTCCGGGAGAATGGAGTACTTTAGATGGAATCGTCCAGCCATCATTAGGTTTGATTTCACATTCATTAAACAAAGAATACATTTCATCATCAATTCCAAACTTTTTCAGAGCAGATACAAATGCTTCATTAGTTGTTCCAGGTTTAAGTCCAAGACGAGTAACTGCTTTTTCAGATAATCTCGGTAATTTACAATCTAATTCTGGGAAGAAATAAGCTTCCACTTTTCCAGAACCAGTTACCTTTCCATTATGTATGTGCCCAGAATGGAGATGGCAGGGAATGGGAGGAGTTTCAGGATTTCGAGAAAAGCTTGGAATTACAGAGTCTCCCCCAATATCTAGAATTTTAGTAAGTGGCCATACCGATGCATAATCGCCCAAAAGCTCATTTTCGGCAAAACGCATGGCTTGTGAAAATAACATTTTTTTCATCCCATTCTGAGTTCGCACCATGATTGAACTGATGCCTTCATTTTCTTTGACTTTAGCATTTTCTGCAGGAGTCTTAGACATTATCCACCATTCAACCGGCACATACCCTCTTTCATCTACATTCTCTATGGAAAATGAGCTATTTGGTGCAATCACATTGCGACCAGTATATTGCCATCTGTGAACAATAGAAGGTTCAGCAAATATAATTCCCCTTTGTTTTTTAATAGTTTCTATAATTTCTTCTTTCATTTTATTGAACTCTTCTCTTTCTGAATTGCGTTAGCTAAACTCTCGCTTGAGATTCCTTTATACGTCTCTAATATGACTACCTTCCCACCATACGACTCAAGAATACCCCTCCCGACAATTTCATGAATTTGATAATTATTTCCTTTAATTAAAATATCAGGTTTAAATTTCTGAATAATCTTTATTGGAGTAAGCTCATCATAATAAGTGATATAATCTACGGAATCAAGACTTGACAATATATTTGCTCTTTCCTCTTGGCTCATAAAAGGTCTGTCTGGACCTTTATTTTCTCTTACAGATTTATCTGAATTCAATCCTAAAATAAGGATATCTCCTAGTTCTTTTGCTTTATTTATCAGATGGATATGTCCAATATGTGGTGGGTCAAAGAAACCATTCAGAAAAACTATTTTTTTATCTTGCCCTTTTAAATCTTTAATGATTGCAGAAATATCTTCTTGAGCTTTAATCTTAGATGTTCTCTTGAGAGATATACTCTCTTTTGAGAGAGAATTTAATTCTAAAATATTTTTTCTCAACTCATCCATAGTTACTGCTGTAGTCCCTTTCTGAGAGACTACTATTGCAGCAGCTCGACTAGCCAGCTCCACTGCTTCGGCACATGAGCCACCACATGCGAGTGTTAAAGAAACTAAACAAGAAACAGTGTCTCCGGCTCCAGCCGTATCAATAACTTTTTTTGCATATGCGGGAGCAGGATGATATGTCTTTTCTTCTACTCCAATCATTCCATTGCTTCCAAGGGTCAATATGACTCTCTCTGTCTCAAGAAGTTGGCGTATTTTACGCGCATCTTCAATTATTTCCCCACCATAAACTAACTTCTTTCCAAGAAATGTTTCTGCTTCAATATCATTAGGTATAACTACACTGAATCCACGAAATAATGTCAATTTTTTTCGAGAGCTACCTCCAATAAGTTTCTTATGCTCACGAGCTTTTTGAATAATCTCTTTTAGAAAAGCAGAGTTAATTAAACCTATATTTCCAAATTCATCATAATCTGCAACAAATATAATATCCACTTTAGGGACAAGATTAAGAATGTAATCCTTTAACTGAGATATATTCGACGAATTTATCTGTTCTTCATTTTCTACATCCATTCTTAAAAGATGTTGATAGGGGTATCTATTACTTCCACTCAAGATTCTAGTGTAAGTTGGAGTGTTCCTTCCTTTCAAAGCCATCAATCCTTCTGTGTTTACTTTTTCCATCTCTAATTGGGACCGAAGTATTCCCCCATTTTTATCTTTGCCAATAACTCCTGCGACAAATGTTTTCGCCCCAATTAAACTCATACCCTTCGCCACATTACCAGCCGCGCCAGGAGCATATTCTCTTTGATAAATAATTACTCTAGGTACGGGTGCTTCTGGAGAAATATTGCCCATCTTTCCATACACATACTCATCTAAACAAAAATCTCCAATAACTAACACTTTCTTTTCCCTAAACTCTTTGAGAATTTCAAGATACCTGTTTAAATTCATCCCATGCCTCCCTGTTCAAAATAGTTTTTACCCAAATGAGCGTATCTTTCCGAAGACATTACAATATTATATCCCTGATAGAGTGTTCCAAAGGCAAGACCGACAATAGGATACTTTACTGCGAGTAGATGGATTACATTAGTAAAATTGTACTCTGTAAAGAATTCCATATAAGCCTGTCCCTTCGCAACAATAAGATCTGCTTCTTTTAGAAGACGAACACATTCTTCAGAAACTTCCTCTTTATGGAGCCCAAAACAATTACTACCAGTTGATACAATCTGTCCATATTGCGAAACTCCTATCTCCTCAAGGTCTTCAATAGTAACGTCATTAAGCATAGGTCCAGACTTACCGAATATATAAAGATTAGATTTTCCAACTTGTTTACTAAGGTAGTCTAGCAAGTATTTATCAAATACAGCTTCTCCATTGTTATCAGCCAAAAACACTATTTTTTTAGCTTTCTGAAGTTTTTGTTTAAATATCTCAGTTTCATCAACGTGCAAAGGAAGTTTTTTAATCATTCTAATATCTTTATCAATATTTTCTAAATTGTATTGTTTTCCATGAACTTCTGCACCATAATCTATATTATTTCCAATTATCCCAGCGGCTATTGCTTCCTCAAAACTATCTACGGAGAGGTTAGCAACTATCTGTTGTGCAAGCCCATTTGATTTTTGTTTAATTGCTTTATATGGATCTTCTCCGTCAACCATTCTATAAAACTCACGATACCAATCTGTTGAAAACTTCGTAATATCTATAGGAAACCATTTATTCTTTTTAAGACGAACGTTTAGGTATGTTTTTAATTCACTTTTTATCAATTCTGCTTTTTCTTTATCAAGACTAGATATCCCTATGAACTTGTCTATTATTGTTATGTAAGTTTGAAAGTCTCTATCTATTGTTTTCATATTTTATTTGGCTGTGAATTAATATAATATGTAAAATTCTCAGAAACTTCCTCCAAATTAATATTAGCCAAGCTATCTATATAAGAAATTCTCACAACTCTGCTCTTGAATTTTGAAGGTTTAGATACCAAAAACATCACAAAAGTGGATATTCTGGGTTTATAAGTCTTTACAAAAACATTTTAAAAAATTGAGAAAGAGTTAATAATCTTAATTTCATACTTCAAAAATGAATAATCACGAATCTACAGAGATTAATCGCTCTCTAAAAATCCTCGTGAACACATCTTTTATTGTATTAGTCACTACCATAATCTCAAAAATATTATCCTATTTATATCGTATCGTCATTGCAAGACACTTTAATTCAGAAATTTATGGAATTTATTCAATTAGTCTTATGGTTATTGGATGGGTTACTGTACTAGCTGGATTTGGTTTAGCAGGAGGTCTCACGAGATATTTACCATATTATCGTGGAAAATCTCAGGAATTTAACTCAGCTTATATCTTCCACAAAGCAAGGCCTCTTCTTCTCATCTCTGGAATTATTGGTTTACTAGTTGTTTGTGGATTAAGTGGGTTCATTTCAACAAAGATTTTTGATATAGCCAACTTAAAAACTTCTTTAATAGTTTTCAGTTTTGCGATACCATTTACTCTTCTTGCAGGAGTCTATTTCTCAATACTCAAATCATACGAGGAAATTGGTTGGCTCTCTTTTATCTCAAACATATTGCAAAACGTAGTTAAGCTAGGGGTTCTTGTAATACTCATTTACGCAGGTTTTGCTACGCAGTCAATTGCTATTTCTTATCTGATTGGTGTATCTGTAGCATTTATTTTATCTTATATAGTTGTTAAGAAAAGGATACCTCTTCTTTTTGTGAAAACTCCTATCAAAGACAGCAAAATTATCATGAATCAACTGATGTCCTATTCATGGCCTCTTATCTTTTTCGGCCTTGTTGCCTCACTATTAAGTTGGACAGACACATTTATGATAGGAGTTTTAAGAAGTACTTCTGAAGTTGGGTTCTATAATGCAGCAGTACCAATTGCATTACTCATAACAATATCTACAGATCTATTCAGACAGATGTTCCTGACATTGATTACAAAAGAATATGGGAGAGGTAAGATGACTACAGTAAAAATAGTAAGCCAGCAAGTTACTAAATGGCTTTTTATAACTAGCATTCCTTTATTCGTTGCATTATTTGTATTTCCAGGTGAGGCTATAAACTTATTTTTCGGATCCGAATATCTTCCTGCTGTGGCAACTGTGAGGATTTTATCCATAGGGTTTTTTGTAACAGCCATTCTTGATGTGTCTCAAGAAATACTTTCTATGAAAGGAATGTCTCGGTTAATTTTGGTTGATACCTTAATCTTAGCAGCCATTGATGCCTTAATGAATTATTTGCTTATCCCAATTTATGGAATAAATGGGGCCGCCATCTCCACAACTTTATCGCTTGTAGCCCTCAGCATATTATTTACATATCAAGTATGGAACAAAACATCTATATGGATTATTAAAAAAGAATCTTTAATGGTTGCCATATCTGGATTTATTTCATTCACTTTAACCTTGTTAATTTCAAGACAAATTTCATTAATTTCTCAAAGGTTATTTATTGGAGGTTTAGTTTTTATTAGTACATATGTTTGTTTCTTATATCTTACAAAATCATTAGATTCAAATGACGCGATGATTATCAAAGCAATAAAATCAAAAATAAAAAGATTAACTCAAAATAAGCTCAATGCGATAAAAATCAATTAATTTTTTATTTTATATCACCATATATTCTAAGATTTTTATTTTTAAGAAAGATTAATAAATCAATCAATTAACAAAAAAATATGAAAAACATTCCATTTAAAGAAGCTGTAAGGATTTCCATAGTGAATTTATTAAAGGAATTAATAAAATTTACTTACTTTCTTATTTGGTTATTATTTGATCCACGAAAATTCACAAAAATAAATGTAAAAAATGTGAAAAACGTTCTTGTAATCTGTGGGGGGGCAATCGGAGATATTTATAACATACTCGGAGTCATAAATGCAGTTATTAAAAAATATCCTGTAAATATCCATATTCTCACATTAGAAAAAAATAGAAAGTTTGTGAAAAACCCCTTAATAGATTCTATAAATCTGGAAAACGCAAAAAAATTAATTGATAAGAAGATTATAGACTCTGCCGTTTTGATAGATCCATCAAGAGAAAAAGAGATTTTTGATAAAGAAATGTTCTTTAAACTCTTTAAAGTGCCTTATGTCGTTTCATCCGATTCATTCAAGTTAAATTTCAGCTCAGTAAAAAAGCAAAGTTTTCCCATTTCAGCTACAAGAAAAATGTATCCTGTAGGAGCTAACGGACCACAGACCTTCTTAAGATTATTTGGCTTTCTAAAGCTTAAAATAGACAAACCATTATTCTATTTTACAGATGCAGGAAAAGAATTCTCTAACCAATTTTTTAAAGAAAATTTAAAGAAATCAGAGAGGGTAATTGTTATCCATCCAAGTTCTCCAAGAATAATCAAAGCTCTTGACGAAGGTAAACCCCCCGCACATTTATGGCCTATAGAAAATTGGGCTAGATTAATTGACGAAATTGCAAAAGATAAAAATATTAAGATGATAATGACTGGAATAAAATCAGAATCTCCTCTTCTTAACAAGATATACAATTTGGTCGAGGATAAGTCTAGAATAGTCTATTCAGTGGGTAAAATTCCAGATTTGGAATCTCTTGCTTCAGTAGTGCGAAAAGCAATTGCCACGGTGACCTTAGATACTTCTATGGCTCACATTACTTCACAAGTAGAAACTCCTGCAGTTATAATCTATGGAGCTACCTCTCCAAAAAGAGTCCGTCCAATAGGTACAAAGAACATAGACATATATCACAAAGATAAATCTCATGAATGCAAAAAATACGCCTGTAAGTTCTGCCATAATATCCACATGAAATCCATCACCGTTGACGAAGTTTATTCAGCCTTAAAAAGTTTAGTTGAAACAAATAAATCCAACCAATTAAAAGATGAAGTTTATTGAAGTAGTCTATATAATTTATCTATAGAACTCTTTTACTCCATCTATAACTTTTGTTTGTTCATCTTCAGTTATCCCTCTAAATAAAGGTAATCTCAGCAATCTAGTTGCAGATTTTTCAGTTATTGGTAAGTTTCCTTCCTTATAGCCCCAACGTTTTCCCATTTCAGAAGTATGGAGTGGCACGTAATGAAATGTTGAGTAAACTCCTATCTCTCTGAGATGTCTCATAAGTCTTTCTCGTTCATCCTCTCCAGCAGTAAGTATACGGAACAAATGATAATTACTCCCACATTTATCTGGTATATGTGGTAGTTCTATTCTTCCTTCAAGGTCCTCTAATTCTCTTACATACCGGTCATATGTTCTTTTACGATCTGTTTTAATAGCTTCTTTATCTTCAAGTTGCGCTAATAAGAATGCAGCTGTAACATCAGAGAGTAAATAACTAGACCCTACGTCTACCCAGCTATATTTATCCACCTCTCCTCTGAAGAATTTTCTTCTATTAGTTCCTTTTTCACGGAGAATCTCAGCACGATCGACTAAATCAACATCATTAACAACAACAGCTCCACCTTCACCACATGTATGGTTTTTAGTATCGTGAAAACTATAACAGCCTATTTCTCCAAGAGTTCCTAGGAATTTACCATCATATGTTGCATCAACAGCTTGTGCAGCATCTTCTATTACCTTTAATCCTCTTCTTTTCGCAATATCTAAAATTACATTCATTTCACACCCCACCCCAGCATAATGGACTGGAACTATGGCTTTTGTACGTGGAGTGATAAGCCTTTCAATTCCATCTGGATCTATATTTAGTGTATCCTCACGTACTTCTGCAAACACAGGTCTAGCCCCCCTTAGAACAAAAGCGTTAGCTGTACTCACAAAAGTAAATGAAGGCATAATTACCTCATCTCCTGGTTCAATGTCCATAAGCATTGCCGCAAGTTCTAACGCAGCAGTACCAGATGGAACTAACATTACACTTCCCGCTCCAACTTGAAAATTATTTCCTATAAATTCTTCGCAGAGCTTACTATATTTGCCTTCACCAGATATCTTTGCCATCCTAACGCTATCTTGGATATAGAAAATCTCTCTCCCGGTCAAAACAGGTTTACTTAACGGAATCATTTTTATCTTTCTCATCATAAACTTTCAAGATATACTTTCTTCCCCTATATTGAAACCATGCAGGCCACCTTTCATTGTCGGATATTCTGAGCAACTCAAATTGGTCAGCTATGCTTTTAGAAACATCCAGCTGTCCACTCCGAGAGCTTCTTCTAGGATAATATGTCTGAGCTCCGGTTTGATCGGCCATCCTAATTGGTTCTTCTTCTTGCATAAATTTATAGCATAAATCTAAAGTTTTTTTTCCAAAAACCTCTCTTAATTCTTCTATTAATTCACTACCTTTAAGACTAATTTCTTCTCTATATATTATGGGTCCAGCATCTAGTTCTGGTACAGCATTAAACATGCAAACAGGAATTTGATTCTTTCCTTCAAGAACTTGCCACCATAAAGGTGAAAATCCCCTACCCTTAGGCAAATCACTAGGATGTACAACTGGATTATACTTGTTAAGTCTCAAGACCTCTTTTGGAGTAATTTTTACACAACTCAAATAGAATGCAACATAACCTTCCCTTACATCTCGATGGTTTCTACAAAGTTTAGCATCATGTCCAGAGTTATTTAATCTATCCACTAACTCCTCAGTAAGTGGAATTATCCAGCTATCATTATCCACAACTACTGAAACGATTCTAGATTTAGGAGATTCTCTAGACGACATCTAACAAACTCCATAGTTATTAATTTTTATTATATTCCTTATACCCCAAATTCTCATGTTTTAACTTTAAAATAAAGGTTTATAAAAATTGTTATAGCCAATTAATTCAGAAATTTGATTTCATTTAATCACTTCATATTCTACATGTATTTGAGACTGTAGTCCATTTATGAAAAGTGAAAGCCTATCTCTTAGAAATTTCGGGATAAACTTACCAACAATTGTAGGCAGTACATTTAAGCTTTTAATTTTAAACTTTTGATTCTTCTTAAGCAATGTCTTTGCCTCAATAAAATTAATAAACGCTTTTTCATTAAAAAAACCTCTATGTTGTAGACTATTATAAGCCCCCGAATTTGTATAGTGGGGTACCTCTATTCGTATAATTGCTCCGTTTTTGCAACACTTATGCAACTCGAGCAAAGTCTTCTCAGGGTAAAGTAAATGCTCCAAAACTTGTCTTAGTAAAACATAATCGTAGTAGTTTTTAGGAAATGGGTAAGGGAATTTATCAAAATCAAAACTCAAATCAATCTCCTTTCCACTCTGCACATCTATATTGTCCCATCCTTTTTTGAAATCTTTACCACAACCAAAGTTTAATCTTTTCATACTTTCTCCTTCAAAGATTTATACACTTCAATCAGTTTCTTCAGATTATTAAATCCATATTTCTCTATAGTATTCTTCCGGCCAGACTTTCCCATTTTGATTCTTAAATCGGGATTATTAATCAAAATCTCTATTTTCTCGGCAAGGCTTTCTGCATTTTCCTTTACAAGAAATCCTGCGATTCCATCAGAAACATATTCAGGTATTCCTCCACAATTCGAGGCGACAACTGGAAGCCCACATAACTGCGCCTCAAGGTTAACAAGACCTCCACCTTCAACCCATCCATTATGGGTACTAATGCTTGGTAAGACAAATATATCTGCATTTTGATATTCTTTAAGAGCATCAAACCCACCTAAGACTCCTTTAAATTCAACAATTTTCTCAAGACCATACTCTTCTACCAGTTTAGTAAGCTTAGCTCGATAAGGCCCATCGCCCACTAAAACATACTTGAGAGTTTTATATTTTCTTGACAAGATTTGCACTGCCTTCAAAGAATTTTGTATGCCTTTCTCAGGAACCAATCTAGCAACAGTTAATAGGTTAATAGATGATTTTTTCCTCTTTTTAACTAACGGTTTAAAGAATCTTTCATCTTGTGGTAAATATATCAAAGATATCTTGCTCGAATCACATCCTATTTCAATTAATCTCTTTTTGAGAAATTCAGTGCAGACTATAAATCTATCAGCATTTTCAAATGTGTCTTTATAAATATTCTTTCCATATTGATCTACATATCCAGTTAAATCTCCTCCATAAAAAGAAACAATTAATTTCTCACACAGTCCCTCTTTCTTTAAGAAACTTCCAATAAGACCAATTTGTCCAAAGTGACAGTGTAAGATGTCAATCTTTAAATTAAGTTTTTTAATATTTAAATAAGTAAGGTAATGTTTTAGTGTGAGATTCATCGGATAATACTGTCTGCCTAAAGATCTAAGAAATAAAAAAGGACTCCTCAGCGCGTAAATTGTGCTAAAAAGCCGATTAAACTTCCCTCTAGACAGGTTTAGAAAATAAGTATTTTTAAGAACATAATTTCCATTCTTATCTAAATCTGTTTCTTCTTTATCATGAAGTACAATCAACTTTGAACTAGAATCATAATCTAACATAGCCTTGGCCTGTTTCATAATAAAATCTACCCTCTTTCCGGGAAATCTCTCTCCTATGAGCATAACAGTATTACCCTTTAAAGGTTCCAATCTTCCAATTCTCCCTTTACAATCCACCAGTCATTTTCAGCCACATTGACTCTTAGATTATTCTTTATAGCAAATTCACACACGGCCTTTAGCACATCACAAGGTCTCTCTTTCGAATTAAATGCGCGATTAGGTGAATTTTCCATTCCTACATTAGTGACATCATCACCTGCAAGTATGCCCCCATCTTTGAGAACTTTCCAGTAGTTTTCTATATCTTTCTTTACATAATTATAAGCGTGATTTCCATCAATATAAACAAAATCAAGCTTTTCTTTAATTTTATTTATCGCATTGTCAGAGGACTCATATAAATACACAACATTGTATTTACTAAGTGTCTCGAATGCTTCTTTCTTAGCCATCAGCAGTTTATTCTTACCATAAAATCCATAATCCTTATAGGGTTTGTAGCTATCTATCAGATAAATCTTCTTCACGTCAGATCTTGTTAATAAGGATAGGGCGTGCTTCCCTCTATAGACTCCAACCTCTGCACCAAAGAGATTTTTCTTACCTCTTAAGGCATATCTTTGGAATCCTCTCGGATAAATCTTAGAGACTCTCAGGTTGAATCTATTCAACAAATAGTTAATCATAGTCCAGGATTCAAATATGTGTATTTATAACTATCTAAGAATATTTATAAATCAAATATTGAAGCTAAAATATGGATAAAATTACCAGAATAGTCTTCTTTTCAGCAGGTTTTGCATTTAACCGACTAGTAAGAATGAGATTTTATGAAACCATATTCCCAAAATCAACAGAATTATATTTAGTAACTACTGACAAATACAAAGATTCAGATAAATGGATTTTAAAGAGAACTAAAATAATCGTTTTAGAAAATAATCCTCTTAAGAATATTTTTGAGATAAGAAAAATCTGTCAAATTAACAAAATTGAAACCCTTTCTAACTTAGGACACCCATTTGGAGCAATTCCTTTAATTATAGCAACCTTCTTTCAGAAAAGAAACGTATTATTATATATTCTAGGCGATTCAATAGACTATCCTAAAATTGATACATTTACAAAATCTGGTTTAAGATATCTTTTCTCTCTAATACCTTATTTTTTTATAGAAAAATTCTGTAAGAAAACTGCTTTAGTTGGATATAATAGTTACTTAAAAGCCCCAGTATTTTTTCTTTCACCTAAGAAAAAGTTCTATTATATGCATGCTCCAACAGACACAAAAATATTCCATCCTATTACAAAGAGCATATCTAGAAAAAAAACATCTCTTAAAGAAAATGAGAAAATTATATTATATGTGGGGAGAATAACTCGTAGAAAGGGAGGACAACTGTTGAAAGAAATAATTCTTTCAAATCCTAATATAAAATTTATATTAATTGGAAAATGGATAAGAGAAGAAATTGCCTATTTTAAATCAAAGAATCTAATACATATTGAAAGTGTAGATAACGATAAACTTCCAGAGTTTTACTCAGCAGCAGACTTAACTTTTGCATATCATAGGCAAGGTTGTCAAATGGGCATTGTAGGCGCAGAGTCATTAGCTTGTGGAACTCCCATATTGCACACTAAAAGGATAGCCTTCAAAGATTCTCCAGCGATACTCAAGTTCGGAGATAATTTAGACGAAGTCAATAAGAAAATAAAGACTTTTTTCGATAAAGATTCCAAAGAAATAAAATCTATTAGAAAAGAAGCGAGAAATTATGCAGAGAAATATTGCTCTAATGAGATTTGGAAATCTAAATATCTTGATTTCTATTTAAGATAAATGCCACCGCGAGGAATTGAACCTGGATTTCTTCCACGTAAAGGAAGCGTGTTAGCATTACACTACGGCAGCGCTTAATTATGCAAAAATAGAGATATATAAAATTTTTTGTGGTTATTTACTAGCATCTCTTACTTTTTTGTCGTGAACACTTTCGTTAACATTTCCAGCCTTTCTCTTTACGAATTGATTTACTTTCCAAAGTATTTTCGACCTTCTTATAAGTTTTCTGCGTAAAGCAGTAAAAAAAGGATAGTCCCAATGATAATAATATATCTCTCCACCCCATTCTTCTTTAAACTTGTTAACATTCACTAAATGGTCTCTAGCATTTATTTGCCAACCCCCAAGATCAACGAAATCATACTTATTAGCTAAGGCGTATTTGATTGTAATCCAATACATATAATCATGAGTTCTATATTGCTGATACTCTTTGATACTTGCATATATGACTGGCCTTATTCCATTTTTATTAGACTCTATCCCATAAAATTTTTCATTTATGGGAGCTAAAGCAAAACAACCCACAACAACATCTCCTTTTTTCACAAAATAAAACTTATTTCCGGCTGGTTCAACAAATTTCTTCCATCGCTCATATGTCCATGAAGCAGTTCCACCTTCAACTAAAGTCTTCATATGCATATCAAACATTTTTCTCAAATCTTCTTCAGAATTGGATTGTTCATAAAATAATTTTTCTTTAATTGCTTGCTGCACATACTTCCTTCTAGTATATTTGATGTTTCTCCAAATTTCTTCTTCATTCTTACCAGTAAGATTTATTCTTATTGTTGCATTTATGTCTTTCATAAAGAAATAGTATATTTTCAGCTTAAAATATTATCTTTTACTTATTTGAGCCAAAATGCCCACTATGTTTGTATTCCGAGGCTCTTTGGAACTGAGGTTTCTGAGCCATTCCATGATTAAACACTTGGTACCAGTAATCCATATGGAAATTTCTCTTTAATGTATAAAACAACTTCCTGTTTTCCCTAAGGTTTCTCTTAATTTTATTTATTATTTTTCTTACTGGTTTGAACCTAGTCCCTCTAGGAATTTTCCCTTCTCTGTCTATGTGCTCTGGGTTGTATATTCTGTCAATTCCTTTAGGAACAAAACGCTTTACTCCAAGAAAATCAAAAAGTCTATTGAGCTCTTGTTGTCTATTTTTATTATCTAGATTAAAAATAAAGACCTTATCTTTTCCAAACTCTTTTATGAACGGATCTATGTACTCTTGTTGATTTATAGTTTTAATAGGATTAACTGCGACGCTGTTATCCTCTACCAAGTCAAAATGTCTTGCAACAGTTTCAGCAGACTTTCTCCTAGCTTCTTCATTTCTTTGATAAATTATTATTTTGGTGTCTGGAAACAGTTTTTTTAGTAATCTAGCACTTCTTTTATGGAATATTATTAAAGTACTAAGCTCTCCCACGACTTTCTCAAAGTTGCAATTTTCAAATTTCCTCATATAGTTCTTTAGTCCCATCACTTCATATTCTTCAGGAAAATAATTAATCTCAGTATGTAAACTAAATTTAGGCACACTTATTTGAGGATGTTCATCCAAACAATGAATAAGCCATTTAGATCCACTTCTCCCAAATCCTACTCCTAAAAAGTCAAGTCTCATACATTTATTTTCATACGTTACTTTAAAAATTTACTTACCCCAGAACATCCAGAATCTTGCCATCCATTGTACACTAGAGATTATCCCAAATGAAATAAACAAGAAGTAGGGCGCATTTACCCAGAAACTTGCAAGTGCAATTCCAAGACCAACAAGCGTCCATTGAACATCTAGTGAAAACGCAAAGGCTCCAGGATTTAATTTCCCTTTAAGATTTTTACTTGCTCTTTCTCTAATTTTTTGTATAGGGTTATCAAGCTTATATTTTTCCCGTAATACTGCAGATATTAAAGCAGCATAGTTTATCATCATATAACTAAATATATTATAAGCTCCTAATACTATGACCTCTATATCTCCTATATCTCTAAATCCTCTTAGCATCATAGCTAGGAAAACGACAAAGAAGCTCATGAAACCAATAGCCTCATCAAGCCATTCACCCATAGCACTTTTATGTTTATAGTATCTGGCCACAGTCCCATCTGCCAAATCAATAATCACTCCATAGGCAAATAGAATTCCAGCCAAAATTAACCACACACCATTTAGATAATAGATCATGAATGCAGAAATTAGTGCAAAAACGAAGCTCAGAAAAGTAACTGTATTCTCGTGCAATCCTAATTTAACAAATATCCAAGAACTCCATATTGTGATTTTATGATAGAAATATTTTATCAATGGTCTTGTTAAATGATCTAGTTTGAAGTTTTTTTCTATATCAGAGATTTTCACCATACAAGTACGTGCCATTTTACTTTTATATACCTTCTTCCAAACCCTTAAAAACAGAAGTTTTTTCGTATTTTAATGAAAATAGCACATGTAGCTCCGGAATATTTTCCAGCAATAGGAGGAGTCGGACAAGTCGTGAAGGAATTAGCTGAGCGCCAAGTTCGGGAAGGGCACGAAGTATATGTCTTTGTTCCAGACTGGGATAAATCTTCTAGAATCAAGAAAAAACGTGAAATCATCAACGGAGTAGAAGTAAATAGATGCTATCATATATTCAGAGTAGCAAACTTTAACACAATATGGCCATCTGTTTTTATTAAATTGCTAAATGGTAATTTTGATATTATAAATAGCCATAATTTTGGTCATTTGCATGTATTTCTCTCAGCCATAGCATCTAAGTTTTCAAAAGCTAAACATGTGCATACAACACACTGTCCTTGGAGCGATGCAAAACGCTCATTAATTGGAAATATAGGTTTATTCATAAGTTATAATTTATTTTCACGATGGGCATTAAAATCAGCAGATAAGATAATAGCAATTACGCCTTGGGAAATATCTTTCATAGAAAAATATGGTGGAATTAAAAATAAAATAGCCATAATTCCAAATGGAGTAAGTAAAGAATTTTTTAACAAAATAAAAAATAATGATTTCAAAAAGAAAAATCATATTCTGGGTAAAAATGTTCTTTTTTTCGGAAGACTAAACCCAACAAAAAGCCCAGATCTTTTTGTGGAAATAGCTTCAGAAATAACAAAAAATAGAAAAGACCTCTCTTTTACAATAGTCGGACCAGATGAAGGGCTATTAAACAAAGTGAAAAATATGGCTCAAGGAAACAAACTTATCCATATTCTTCCAGCATTAAGAGATAGAGAAGAAGTAATCAAAATGTATCAATCTTCTGAAGTTTATGTCCTTCCAAGTTATAGGGAGGGTTTACCTCTAACAATATTTGAGGCAATGGCTTCTGGACTACCAATAGTTGCTACTCCTGTAAATGGAGTGCCATATGAAGTAAAAGATAATAAAAACGGATTCTTGGTAAACTATGGAGACAAAAAAGGTTTTGTTGAGAAGATTACTAAATTAGTAGATACTCCTTTACTAAATAAAAGAATTGCATTTGAAAATATAAAAAAATCAAAAAATTATGATTGGGATTCAATAAGTGAAAAAACTACTAAAATATACATTTCCATTCTAGATAACAAACTTAAATAAACCATATATTTTAGTTAATATAATGTCAGAAACTATAAAAAAATGGCTAAAATCTAAGTCTAACTTTGCATTTTTATTAATAATAATTCTTTCAGTTTGTGTAAACTTGTATTATTTTTCAAAGACCTCCCAACAAGCTTTATGGTGGGACGAAGCAGATTACATGGCATATGCAAAGAATCTTGCAGGACTCCCAGTAAATTGGGTAGTAACTGCTAAACACAATTCACTTTATCCTTTCATAGCAGCACTTTTCTTTAAGTTAGGAGCATCAGAATTATTAGTAAAATTCTTCCTACAATTTTTACCCACAGTTGGAACAGTAATTTTATCAGGATTGCTCGCAAGAAAAATGTACCAAGATAATAGAGTTTCAGTTATAGTTTCATTTATCATCGCGTGTCTATGGACTCTTTTATTTAATGCATCCAGGTTTCATGTTGATACTCTTGCTTTGTTTTTCGGAATAACCTCAATATTTGTTTTTTGGCAAGGGTATGAAAAACAAGAAAAGATATTCAGAAGATTTGATAAAAAATGGGCTATTCCACTAACAATTCTTTTTGTAGTATTGACTTATGCCGTAAGACGAGGATATATCATATTCGGAGCATTTTTTGCAATATATATATTCTCTACCAGAAAGATTCATCATTTACTAAAAGATAAATATAATTGGATAGGCTTAACTATTGCCATAGCACTTTTCCTTTTTGTTGAGAGCTGGATATTCTCCTCTGGTCTGGGGTCAATATCTGGAGAATATTATCACCAAGAAAATCAGATTAATTTCTTACCTCTACAGGTTTTCGGAGCATTTTTCAACAATCCTTATTCATCTGCTTTAAGTATACTCACATATCTTTTTTGGATAGGTCTCATATCTACAATTGTCAAATTAAGTCTCTCATTTGGACACATTAATTCATCAGAAGAATCAAAATCTGACTTATTTAACATAATAAGCATAGCAGTGACTTTAGCGCTATTCATTTTCATATTAAGAACTCCAGGAACCTTTGGAGAAGCTCGTTGGTATTTACCGCTAGCACTTTCTTCATGTATCTTGATAGCAAAGCCTTCTATGTTTATTGCAAAATTTTTGGAATCAAAAAAGAAAAATTTAGGTATCTTCGTAGTGGCAATACTCATTGTTTACGGAGGTTATTATGAATTAAAATATAATCATGATTTAATAGAACAAAAGTTAACATCTTTTGATGCAATTCACAAAACTGGAGAATTAATAAAAGAATCCTCTTCCCCAAACGAAAAAATACTAGGCTTACCAGCACCACAATTAGCCTTTTACTCTGAACGTAGCGTCTATAGACCAAGAGATTTACTTGGTATAAACGACACCAATAATGTTCCTTTTGACCCAGTTCTTGAAAAAATAAAGTCAGATCCAGATTTGAGATACATAGTAATTTCTTTCTCAGAACCAAATCACCCAGATTGGATGCGTAACAATGATGCAAATATACAACAAACAGGTATTATGAGCATCCCATTTACAAACACAACTATAAATCTTCAGACTGGCAAACAAGAGATTAAACAAGAAGTTTATTATGGCAAAGTATCATTTAAGCTGGTTAAAATAGAACAAGAAGTGTTCATTTATGAGATAAACCACATATCCGCATAAAGCTTATAAAACATATGAAAATAGCAAACTTATGACAAATAATGATTATTCTAGTAAATCTATATTGATTACCGGAGGATTAGGATTTATAGGAAGTAATTTAGCAGAACGCCTAGTAGACTTGGGAGGTGAAGTCACATTGTTGGACTGCAGTCTTCCGGGCTCGGGAGCCAACTTGCACAACATTTCAGAATTCAGAGATTCTGTAAGTCTTGTTGAAGGAGACATACGCGACAGAAGGGTTGTGGATTCAGTTGTAGTCGGAAAAGATGTTGTTTTTAATTTAGGCGCACAAGTAGACCATAAACTAGCTATGAGAGACCCAGCCCTTGATGCAGATATAAACTGTAGAGGTCATCTTAATGTTCTGGAAGCTTGTAGAACTTTAGCACCCAATTCTCATGTGATTTTTCCAGGCTCAAGAATGCCTTATGGGAGATTGAAACCAGAGGACCTCCCAGTTAAAGAGACTCATCCCTTAAGTCCCTTAGATATGTATTCAATTCATAAAGTGACTGGAGAAGCATATATGCGGATGTATCATGACCAACACGGATTAGATACTACTGTTTTAAGGCTAACAAACCCTTTCGGACCAAGAGCACAAGTAACAAATCCAGCGTATTGCGTAGTTAATTGGATGGTTCGTCAGGCTATGGAAGGTAAACCTCTAAAAATATTCGGCGATGGTGTTCAAAGAAGAGACTTTGTTTATATTGGAGATGTAGTAGATGCTATGGTCATTGCAGGACTACATCCTTCGGCAAAAGGAGAAACCTTCAATATAGGTTCAGGAGTAGCAACGCCTTTCAGAGATATGGTACACATAATATCGGAACAAAATGGAGATAATCCCGTAGAATGTGTTGAGTGGCCCGCAAATTACAAAGCTGTAGAAACTGGAGATTTTGCTGCAGATGTTTCAAAGGCTCGCAGAGTTTTGGGATGGTCAGCAAAAACTTCTTTACAGGAAGGCCTTGAAATAACAAGAAAATTTTACGAATCAAATAGATCTCATTATTTCATATGATTAACCAGCATTACCCGAAATTTTCTTCAGAATAAAAATAATCCATTTTTTTAATCTATTAACAGCATTAACAAATCCTTTATCTACATAATTAGTATTTTTCCAAGGAGTTTGTCTAACATAATATTGGTATCTCTGCTTGTAAGGTATTACATCTATAAAATTCCAAGGTTTCATGAAACCAGCATAGTGTATTATTAAATTTCGATAGTTTTGTTTTTTCTTAAAGTAAAATGACTTCGCAAGTGAATTCCAGCTTATATCTAATTTTTTCCATTTTCCTTTCAAAGCGTAATTCAACCCATCTTGATCAGCAAATGATACCTTTTCAGGATTTTTTCTTATGAAATCAATAGACTTTTGAGTTATTTTATTTTTCTTCCAGTTTTTCATATCTATAATCAGAACTCCTGCATTGAAATATGGATCATGCTTAGCGTGACCTATATTCATTTTCTTTTCATGTGTAATATCGTGGTCTTCAACTGCAAAAGCAATATTTCCTTCAAATTTTCTATCATACAAAATAGCGACATCTTTTTCAACAACTAAATCTGAATCAAGATATAGAAATTTTCCCACTTTAACAGCTTCTATTAAACAATATTTATAGTAAGTCGCAATAGTGAATTTATCTAATATCTTTAGTCCCACAAGCATTTTCAAATCTGGTTTTATATAATTAATTTTAACTCCAAATTTTCCACAAGTTTCATCGAGTTTTTTTCTATTTTCTTTAGAATAACCACCATCTATGATGAATAATCTTATTCTAGAAGTATCTGAGCAATTCTGAAGCAGAGAATACAAAGTTACTCCTAAGTGTTGTGAATAGTTGTTGTCTGCAAGTGAACCGATGTTAATGTATTTTTTCATCGTTTTGCTCTCAAGCTCCAGCCTTCTTTAGTATTTAATTTCTTAAACTCCGCAATTATTGAAGCGATTCCCGTTAAAGCAACCCAATATAATGTGTAACCGAAAGGGGCAAATCCATTTTTAATAGATTCTATCAAAGTTCCCAATATAGATTTAGAATAATATCTCTTTGGTAGTTTATTATTTTTTTTCGATAATTGGTTCCGCGCTATAGCAGTTCTTATTTTTTGTTTAAATAAGTCTCTAACACTTATTTTGTTGTAAGATGTTCTTCTCCTAGGCATAGTCCAATTATCAAAAAATACAACTTCTGAATCTTGGTCGAGTATATCTCTAGTCCTCTCAAAATCATCTCCCAAAGACGTGTTTGGTTTAAACAGGCTCTTTCGCATAATATTAGTCATAAACATAGCAGGATTCATCAAGTAATGCAAACCATCCTTTTCAATAGAATATTTTTTCTTTTCAGATTCCATCCAGCAATAGGTAGAATTTGCAATCATCTTGTATCCAAAGTTTGCATTTTTTAAATTATTTTTATGCCATTCCATAGGAAATGCTTCAGCAATACCTCCTATTTTCTTGTCTTTAAAAACAGAAAGTAGTTTAGAAAATTTATTTTTATCAATATTTTCAAATAGCCAATCAGCATCATGAATGAGCAATATCTCTCCAGTTGATTTTTTTATGATATTATTTATAACTGCAGGTTTTCCAGATCTAAGATTTAACGTATAGTATTTTATCTTTTTATGAGAAGAAGAATATTTTTTAACAATCTCCTCAGTCTTATCAGTACATCCATCAAGACCCACAATAATTTCAAAGTTATTGTATGGTATTTTTAGAAGATTTTCAAGAGTTTGAGCAATTAATTTCTCCTCATTATGAGCAGCAACAAGAAAGGAAATTTTCATATTCAGTTAAAATTTTGACAAAAATACACTATATAAATAGTTCTAATCTCTCTTAACCCATAGCATACCAAGTCTACCAGAAAGTTGAATTTCTACATTAAATCCCTTTTTTTTAAGCAAGTCAATAAATCTTTTTAACAAATTTTTATTCTTAGAATAATCATGAAGTTCTATAATAAAGCCTTTTACGTTTTTGACCAATCTAACGTTTCTAATAATCTCCTCTAGTATGCTCCACTCTCCGCCCTCTATATCTATTTTAATAAGACTCCATTGATTTTCATTTTTCAAAGCATCAGAGAACTTTACTATTTTTTTCAAACTTCCTTTTTTCAGATTCATCACATCAATATCATCTGTTATTTTCTCATTATCATCTAGAATTATATCTCTACCATCATGAGTTATTGCTTTGTTATATGACTTAAAATTTTTTAATTTATTTAGCCTCATATTATCCAAAATTAAATCAAAAGCTTTTTTCTGCGGTTCAAATACATAAATCATAGTTCCTTGCTTGGCAAAGAAAACAGTAGAATCCCCTATAAATCCACCAATATCAAGAATTTTTGAATTTTTATCAAAAGAGAAGTATATTTTTTCGCTAGGACTGGACAAGTAAGGGCATATGCCAAATATTTCAGACATATCAAATCCTCTTCGCATGTCAGAAGAATATTTTATGAAATATTTCTCTTTCATTTTTTTGATTTATATCTATAAATTTTTTCTTTTGGTATACCTATGAATCTTTGAGAGAGTATGTTAGCCATAATATAAGATCCCATTATAATTCCATTATCTTTTATCAACTGTAATATTCCTTGAGAGTAACCCATTATTTCGGTACATATTTTATTAATTTATCATAGATGCGCATAAATCTTCTAAATGGTGAGTTGAGTATTCTAAGTCTTAATACTCCCAAAACCATCCAAGGTCCAGCCTGCCAGAAGTTTATTGTTGAATATTCTTTATCAATCCATTTAGTGGGAATTGATATTATCTTAAAATTATTTTTTTTCATAAAGTAGAGTAACTCAACATCAAATGCCCATTTTGACATGCTCATTTGCCCGATTATCTTGCTTACAGCTTTCCTTGTGAAAAGTTTAGCACCACATTGTGTGTCTCTATATGGCAGAAACATCATAGCCCGTATTACAAAATTAAACATTCTTTTTGCTATTAGTCTTTGAATTGAGGGTTTTGGTTTTATAATTGATCCAGGTAAGTATCTATCAGCTATCACTCCATCAAATTTGTCTATAGATTCTATAAGCTTCATATATTCTGTGGGTAATGTAGCCATATCCGCATCAACAAATCCAATATAATCACTTTTTTCTTCAAGGGCAAGCTTAAATCCTTGGATAACTGCATAACCTTTACCACCACGAACTAAATCCACATAAGATATCCTTTTATATAATTTGCAATACTTTTTAACAATCTCCTCAGTCTTATCAGTAGTATTGTTAATAACTACTAAAATATCCGCATTAACTTTTTTTAGAATATCTTTTCTATTAAAAAAAGAGCCATAACTCTCGAGAGTCGTAGCTATTCTTTTTTCTTCATTATATGCAGGTATAATTATCATGACTTTCTTCATTATTTTAGGTCTTTACACACCATTTTAAACATATGCACAGATTTTTATAACATTAAATTATCAAGTTTATATGAATAATAATTTTCATGAAATAGTTATAGACAAATTATTTTCAATTAAAAAGAGCAACTGGTTTTTAATAATAATCGTATTTTTAGGACTTATTTTAAGAATAATTGCTGCAATAAATGTTTCAGTTAGTGCAGATGACATGCATCACGTATTACACGCAGTAAATTTTTACAAAGCAGAGAGACTTGTAACTTATGACCAGTCTGCTGGATTATGGCACTCCATAACTAGTGTTATATATGATTTATTTGGAGTCGGCCAGTTTACTTCCAGATTGGCAACTATTATATTTGGAACAGGAACAATCATTGCGATTTATCTTCTATCTTTCGAGTTTTTTAGTAAACGCGTAGCTCTGATTTCAGCTTTTTTAATGTCAATATCTCCATTTGCTATTAAACTCACAGTTGGAGAAATGGATGTAATGGCTGTTTTTTTCATTTTATGCTCAATGCTTTTCTTTGTCAGAGGATTAAAATCTCCGAGCAAAAAACTATTTTTATTTAGCGGAATTTCTTTAGGATTAGCATTGTATACAAAAGTCTATCCTGTTCTATTTGTACCCTCTCTATTGATCCATTTTATAGTTCACAACAAAAAGACATCAAATAAATTATTCACAAAACAAAATGTCCAAAACATTTCGATATTCCTATTAACTATCTTTATATTCGCCATTCCTTCACTAACTCATAATTTTCTTTTATATCAAGATAAAGGGTTTGTAGATCTTCAATATACTAGGAGTTTAGGACTCGGTAAAGATATATCTGAAAAATATTATGGATGGGATCATCAATTCAATGCAAAAAATGATTGGGATGGATTAATTTTTGGAGGTTCTTCTAACTATGGTAATCTTCCGACTCCTACTTTATGGCTCGCCATTAATTATATTAGAATCGCAAATCCATTCATATTTTATTTATTCTTATTATGTTTAATATATATGATATTTTCTAAAACTAATAGGAGTTATTTAGTCTTTTTTGGGATTTCTATTTTATTCGCCCTTCCATTTTTGGCTTCAATAATATTATTGCCCAAACACTATTTATTCATAGATGTATTAATGGTGCCTCTCGTATCAAAATTTATTGCGGAAATTTCAGAAAAATTTAAATGGAAGTTAAAATTCAAATTGATTCACTTGATATTAATTGTGGCAATTATCGCATCCTTCATAGGTTTAGGTCTTGCATTTTCAGGAACCACCCCACATTTCTTCGGCGAAAGTGCAGTTAACCAATTTATAGAATTTAAGAATGAAAAGATTTCTGAAAGTTCTTTGTTAGTTGTAGACTCAAGAATATATCATGGTCAAATGCATTGGATGGCTTACGGGAGACCATACATCGAAGGCACTGGATTCATAGACATACTAAATATTCAAAGCAATCTTCCAGGAACTGTTTCAAACATCCCGGTTTATTTTGTAGAATGTGTTTCAGATGACTGTGGTTGGGGAAGTATAAAAGATCAACCAGACTTAAATAAATCTATGGAAAATCTTACTTCAGTTTTCAAAGAAAAGGGAATTTTAGTAAAAGAAATCAATGAACCAAATAAAGATTTAAATTATTATCCTTTTCAAGAAGAGAAATTAAATGCGAGACTAAGGGTATATGTAGCATCAATACCCCTGAAAGACTCTATTTTGAATTTTGCCTCAAATCCTAAAGAATGGTTTCTTTACAAAATAGGGTATGGAACTCCATCTTCCCAATTCGATTACTTCAAGACAGACACGTTTTTCAAAAATACTTTGTTCAGTCTAGCTAGATTTGTAGTGTTAATTTCAATGATTCTATCTTTAATTTTACTTTTTTATATCTTTTATCAAGGATTTTTAGTCAGTTCTAAAGAACAATCGAACTCTTAATAACTCTACAATTGCCCAGACTCCATCTATCCATCTAATTTTTTTACCCTCTTCTATACTTCTTGGTTTATAACTTATAGGAATTTCAACTATTTTACAGTTAAGCATAGAAATTTTCCCAGTTATCTCTGGTTCAATTTCAAATCCTTTGGAAGACAATTTTAGTTTCTTGAATAGTTTACTCGGTATTAATTTATAACAAGTTTCCATATCAGTTATACGAGTTCCATACAACAAATTAGTAACAAAGTTCAAAATTTTATTTCCTAAAAAGTAAGATAAGTAAGAATGACCATTTCTTTTATTCAAATTTCTAGAGCCATATATTGCACAACCAGGATTTAGTTCATAAGCTTTAACTAATCTTATTATTTCATTTGGGCTATATTCAAAATCAGCATCTTGGATTATAGATAAATCGCCGTTAACAATTTTAGAAGCTGTAACAATTCCAGCACCCTTTCCAAGGTTTTTAGCATGGTTTATCAGTTTTACATTTCTATTTTTTTTAGTAAATCTTTCTACAATTTTTTTTGTATCGTCCGTACTAGCGTCATTAACTACGATTACTTCTTTCGCATAATTTGGAACATCTATAGAAACTACAGCTTTCAATATTTTAGAAATAGTTTTTTCTTCATTATACGCAGGTATTATTATCGATATTTTTTTCATTCTGTTTTCCTATTTATTAAATAAAATATTAAAGATATCAAAAGAAAGAACATCGATGAAATCAAAAATGCTACTGAGAAGGTTATTAAGTTACTCGAGAAAAATACTAAGAGCAGTATCTCAGTTATTAATGGTATAACCATTATCCAGTATGATTTTATTTTATTTATAGAGAGTTTGTAAAGTAGAATAAGGTTTGAAATAGCAATTAAACTAAATGAAACTCCTTCATAAAATAATATTTTAGTAGCAGATTCAATATTTTTTCCAGAAAAGAAATTTATTAAAAAGTTAGGGAATAAAAAGAAAAATATTAAAGTTCCGATACATATTATCATCAAGATAATTAAAGCAGTTTTGAAAACATTTTTTGGCTTATCTTGTTTAGAGTTGGATGAAATAGAAAGCATAGCTTTACTTACTGGAATGGTTACCCAGAAAAGAACTTTTCCCAAAATGGAAGCTAAAGCATATGCTCCTGAGATTTCTGGCTCAAAAAATATTCTTGCAATCCAAACATCTAAACTATAAAATACCACCACGACAGAAGTTAAAATAAATGCAGGAAGGAATTTAGAGTAAGAAACCTTTTCAGTTATTGTCTTTTCCGTTGTCTTATTTATCCAACTAATTTGGAATATCGAAATAAGAAAACTTATTGTACTTGCAATTATTACGCCTAAAATAGCCCCTCGCACTCCAAAACCTAGTAGCGCGAAGCCCAATCCGACAACTAGTTTTATCAAAGCTTCAGATATCATATTTCCGCTAAGTTTGAAAAATTTTTTCTTTCCTTGCATAACTCCTCTAGTAATTGGAAGCAGTATAGAAAAAGCCAAAATCAATGCTCCAAGAGATAGTGTAAAATATTCTATTTGCAATATCCTAGATAGCCAGATTGCAAGAACCAAATAACAAGCAATGACCAATATTGCAAACTTAGTCATTTTTTTTATAAGTCTGTTTACAAGATTTTTCAGTTTACTCTCTTCTTCCTCTCTTCCAACATAGGTTACTACAAAATTCTGTATTGATTCACTAAACACAGATGAGATATAGACGATAACAAAAACAGATGCTAGCAAACTATATTCTGTAACTGTTAGGTATCTAGCCATAAAAAATTGAAATATAAAATGTAGAAAATTATATAACCCAAAACCAGCAAAAAGAATAGCGCTACCTTTGATAACTTCTTTATGAATTCTCATTTTAGGCTCTCTTAAGAGATTCTGGATACTGCGTCTCTAGATATTCTTTTTTATATGCAATATCTGAAGGGTAGTCCAATTCCCAGATTTTTATAGGTCCTCTAAAGTCCTGAAACAAAACAAAATCATTAACCAGAACCCCTTGAGATCTAAGATTTTCAATAACCCCGTCTTGTTCACTATGAATTAATTTAAACACAGAACTTTTTTCATTGAATAGGTAAATTCTTGCAAGTTCTGAATGCACTACTCTAGGACTCAAGAAAAGCAAAGCACCCCTGTTTTCAATATATCCTTCATTCCCTTGTGAAACTACTCTTTGGAAAAAGAAAACCCCTGCGTCAATTCCTTCACCAGTATCAACGTATTTAATATCATAATAATATCTTATAGGGATAATATACTGCTTGCCTTGATACACATATACGCCTCTAACTGTTTTTACAGTATCATTAGATTCTTCTACAATTATAGCTCCCAATGCAGTTTTACCAGCGGGAAGAAATACATTCTCTCCATCAAAATTATATTGAATATCGTCTTCTACAGTTGTTCCTCCAGGATATATGTGTAGAGTAGTATTTTTTTTGTTTGCACTTTGAGAGTTATCTTTCTGTAATACTGGGATCCAGCTTTGCCTATCGTAATTTTCATCGGAACCTATTTTAGAAAATGCCCCATATTTTCCAATATCTGTGGAGTCTATAAGAAAATGTGTTACATTATGAGCATATAAGAATTCAATAGCTTCCTTTTCAGTAGGGCCAGTAAGTGCATGTCTTCCCATTAAATGATTCCAATAAGGAACCGTATTTCCTCCATCTAAAACTGTAGCTCTTTCCCCTATACTTTGCAACCAATAACCATAATCCCACCAATGCCCAAAAACTGCATTCGGAGAAGTGTTTTCCCGCGTCCAACTCATTGCTTTTTGCCATTGTTGTGTATATACTGAAGGGACATAACTCCTCGCACTATTTTCTGAGACTTTGAACAAAACATAACCTGAATAAACAGAAGCAAGAACAATTAATCCCGCCAAGAACAAAGCATAATAATCTTTCTTTTCATAAATAGAATCTTTGGCAGAATAAAATGCTGTAACTGAAATATACCCAATCATAATGGCCCCCGGAGGTACCAATAGTAAAACCAATCTTATCAAACCTCTAGCACCGACAATTCCTAAAAAGAAGAATGTAATCACTATAAGTGCTCCCAAGCTTATATTTTTTAAAAGATATGACTTAGATTCAGAACGAAGTTCATAGCTCATTTTAACAAAAATCCCTGCAAATAAACAAGCACCAATAGCATAGACCATCTGGCTCAAAAAGTTTTCCCCATTAAATACAGATGATGAAGAATATCTTGTGAATACAACCGCAAACAAGAAAATCAAATATGCTCCTACGATTATATATCTCCTTTTGTTTTCAAATACATTTGAGAAAATCTTATTAACCAATACAACAGAACCGATGAAAAATATCCAGAAAGTTAAGTAAATAGATTTAACATTAGGACCAAACTGCGAAGCCCATTCATTAAAGAAAGGTTGTCTATTTTCAGCAACAGTTGTAATAAGTCTAGTTTGTGCTGGTTTTATCAGTTTAAAATATAAATCTGATAAAGTATCTGAAACGAGAGAGGGCCCAAATAACAAGCTAATTAAAACAAGTCCAATTATTAATATTGCTAAAAATGAAAATACTCTTGAGCTTAACTTTGAAGATATTTTCCGAGCTATTGAAAATCTTCTAATCATTTTAGCAGAAAAGAATTCATGGAAAATCATTACTCCAAGAAGTATTATGGCAGCACCAGAACTGGAAGAAGAGATAATCGTCCGAATATTGAACTGATTGAATAGACCAACCATTAATAAAAATGAAGACAGTGTCCAAAATGCAAAAACAGCTATTTGATTTCTTTTAACATTTCCTAGAAGGAATGAAATTCCTACAGAGACAGACAATATATAGAAAATGAACACATTCCCACCCCATATAAAACTCATACCAGCAGTAGAAGCTCCAGCGAGAATTGCAAAGATCCAGGATTTTAGTTTTTTTTCACATTTCCAAGAGCTTATGAAAAAGTAGAAAGCCAAGAACATAAACAGAAACGCAACCGATTCCTTTTCCGGTATACCTGCTATAGATCGTGGTATGAATGGAGGAAGTATACTTAGAAAGAAACTAGAAACTAGTGCGATTGCATTCGCTTTTTCTACAGGAACAAATTTTTCAAAAGCCGTTCTAACAAACAAGAAGAATGCTATTACTGTGAGCGCAGTCATAAATACAGGGTAATAAATAGCAGATTGAGTGCTAGTCCAAGAAAAAATTCCTGAAAAAATATTATGAAACCAAGCCATTATATAGGGGTGTAGCAAATATTCTCCTGTTGTGTCAAATCCGTTAGGGATATATCTCATCATATCTATTGCAAAAAGTTTACCGTGTTCTATGATATATTGAGACCATCTTAAGAAAAGAAAAGGATCTAAATCTGGGCCGAGAGTCCAATCATTTGTCGAGACATCTTTCAAAAGAGGAACATTCCTAGTTCTAATCCAGACAGCAGCATACACAATTAAACCAAGCAATAAATAAACTACATAATCTGCTCTTTGTTTTAAAAATTCAATAAGTCTTTTTTGTCTTTCTTGTATAATCTGTTCAGCGGAATCACTCATAAATGAACGGAACAAACAGCATATTTAAACATTATTTTTCATCGGAAAAATAAAGGTGTGACAAAAACCTCAATCAATGCAGACAAGAACAATAAAATTACTGCAAGGATTATTAGATTAAGTGAATCCTGTAAAACTTTCCAGAATCTTTCAGTTCCCACATCTCTTCTTATTACTGCAAAAGAAATTATTCCTCCAGCAAGCGCTGCCACAAAATAAGAGCCTATTTCAGGAATTCCATGCACGAAATATCTAAGCAATGCAACAGGTAGGAAATTCAAATCAGATTTTGTAAATATTGCAATAGCTGCGGCTATGACACTCGCATTCCAAGCAAGAACAAATATTACTCCTGCTCCAAAAAGCAACGAGAAAACTAACGTAAATATCAAAACATAAATATTGTTTGCAAAAATTAAGAACATTCTTTCTTTGTTTGTTGCGAATGGAATTATAGCAGATTCTCTTTCGGCAGTGAAATTACTTGCACAGGTTTCAACATCATTAGGTCTATTTATTGTGCAATAAGTTTGTAATTGTTGATTTAACGAATCAGTAGTGGGTAAAATAATGTACCAAAAAGCAAAACCTATGACAAAACCGGTAAACAGCCATAGAAATGCCCATAGTGCTTTTCTGTGGTCTTTAATCAACTCAAAAGAGCTTCTGTTCTCTTGAGAAGATTTCGTCTCTTCAATTCTAAACATATAAAACATAAATGGTATAGAGAACATAACTGTGAAAGAAACTACGAGTATTCCAGCAGTCTCTCTTAAAACAGGATCATTTTTGAAAATCCATTCAACTAATAATATAGATATGCTTGCATAAAAAGCTCCTACAAAAAACATTTCCCAAGATTTTCTCTCAGCTTTAGCGGGATTTATTAACATTTCAAACATTTTTCATCACTTTCAACAAACAGATTATCTTTTTATATATCTTCTCTATATAATATTATGGATAAATTTTCAAAAATCTGTAAAGATATTAAATCTATTAAGATTCAAGGAGCAACTAATGTAGCTCTTGCAGGTTTGAAAGCATATTCTTTAAAACCATTAATCTCTTCAAGAAAAATTATTTTATCTTTAAGACCCACAGAACCTGCTTTGAAAAATGCTTTGGATTTTGCAGATAAATCTTCTATTGAAAATGCAGTCAATCATTTTCAAAATTCTCAGGAATTCATAAATTATTTTATTTCTAAAATCGTAAAAAATAATTCAGTGATTATGACGCATTGCCATTCTAATACATTAGTTAAAGGACTCATACAAGCTCATAAATCGGGTAAACATTTTTCAGTAGTCAATTTAGAAACAAGACCCCTCTTTCAAGGAAGAAAAACTGCTAAACAGCTTTCATCTGCAGGAATAAAAGTATCTATGACTATAGATTCAGCAATGGCTTCAGATATACAAAAGTCTAGTTTCATCTTAATAGGTGCTGATGCAATCACTAATAAAGGAGTATTCAACAAGATTGGTAGTAAGGCATTAGCAGAATTAGCAAAATTGCATAAAAAAGAATTGTATGTTGTTTCTGATTCCTGGAAATATTCTAAGAAATCCATTTTTGTTGAAGAAAGAAGCCCATTAGAAATTTGGAAATCTCATCCCAAAAAACTGGGCATCGAAAATTTCGCATTTGAGTTCATTAATAAAAAATTAATATACAGAATAATCTCTGAATTTGGAATTCAAAAATACGAAGATTTCATAAAAGACGCTAAAAAGTCACTTAGATAGATTTGCTCCAGAGAGAATCATTTCCAATTGGTTTGTTAAACTAGAAAGTTCTGCAGATATTTGAGCCTTAAATCCGTGGAATTTTTTAGTCTGGTCTTCAACTACTTCTCTTGCTTCAGGAATAGTTTTTTGAACGAAAATACCCGCACCAACATCAACAAACACTTTATTATTTGATGAAAATTCTACTTTGGCAAAAACCGATTTTCCAAGTGGTGCAAGTATTTCATTGTTTTTTTTACTTTCAAGAATATTCATCTCCTCTCTGAAATGTTGAAGTTCTAAGATTTGTTGTTCAACAATTTTCAATTGTTCTTGTAATGCTTCATGTTGTTGGTTCATTTGCGTGAGCATTTGCATGACTTCTTGATTCATAACATTGCTCGTAAAATTCAATTTAAAAATCTATCTTAATGAACTTTCATCACTTTTCTAAATATCATAGACCAAACGATAAATAACACAATATATGCCCAAATACCAGACATAAAACCAAAGACTTTTACAGGATGGTCTTTAAAGTAGTCTCCGAACCATCTAATTAAAAGTATAAATGGGACGGTTGTATAAATTACTGGTCTCATAGTTATAGGCATAGTTTTCATTGCCAATTCTGCAGATTTTTTCGATAATTCAAGAGATTTTTCGGGATTTTGTCTATAAAGCTTCATTTCTTCTCGAACTAATTTTTGTTCTTCTTTTATTCGTTTAAGCAGATCTTGATCTGTAACTTTTTTGTGTAAAACAGTCGTTAAAAAATTCAAGACTCCCGTAATAATCAAAAGCCCAACTGTAACATTCCAATCAAGAAGATTTCCAAGTGATGGGTCTAAAGTATAATGGACTCCTGTTTTCACAAAATCAAACTTGTCCCAGAAAGTAGCTACGCCTATACCAAGTAGCATTACTACTAATAATATTCCAATCCCCTTCATTTTAGATTACCTCTTTTTTCATTTTTTTAGTTTCCCATCATTTTTCTTAATGCAGGATGCATATCTACAGCGTGTTGCTGTGCAATGTTTTGGTAAAGCTGGTATAAAATCATAACTGCAAGAAGGATAGCAGTTCCAGAAGTAAGAGTTCCAAGAAGGTCTGCAGTAGCTGATAAGATTCCAATAGCCAGACCACCCATTACAGTTAGAGGGAAAATATATCTATTGAGTATGCTTTCCAAGATTCTAGGATCTTTTCTGAATCCCGCAATTTGTAATCCAGAATTGGATATATTTTTTGCTTGTCCTGCAGCATCTATTCCTGTTGTTTTAACCCAAAATATGGAAAAGATGACTGAGAATAAAGCATAAAATAAGAAGTGGAATATTGCCTGCCATATCTGGGAAATCAATAAACTTCCTGTTACTATTGCCTGGAGTAAATTAGGTGCCGCAACCCAAAAAGCAAAACCCGATATGGGTTGACCATTTTGGAATCCTCCTAACCAAGTTGAATGTCCAATCCATGTTTCAAGCAAACTTCCAAACAGCTGAACATTTGCAACTAATGCAGCAACTAATATGACTGGAAGAGTAGAAGCATAAAAGAATTGCAAGGGCCATTTTACACCATAACCTCTAATTCGGTCATAACTTAATGGAATCTCAACTTTTAAGTTTTGAGCCCATACAACTACCAAGAAAACTCCTACAGTTACAAGGATTACTGCTAAAGCAAGTAACGTTCCAGTAGCATCTCCATTTATTATAGATTGAATTATAACCAAAACTTTTCCAGAACATGGAGTATTTTGGAAATTTGCGAGACAATTTCCTCCATCTGTTCCTACAAATTGGAATAGTCCTATAAACACTTGCAAAGCCACACCTGCGACTATAAATAGAGAGATTCCAGATCCAAATCCCCATTTGGATACCACTTCGTCCATAAACATTATAGCAAGACCTCCCAATATTAATTGGAATACTACTATTGATTCATATCCTGGACTTGCTTCAAGCCCCCTCATAAGAACAAAAATACAAGCTTCAAATATTATAAAAAATAAAGTTCCCATTTTTTGTATTCCTTGAAATAATCTTTTTCCTTCTGGACTTTTAGTATCTAAACTAAATATTCCAGAGCCGACCAAAAGCTGAATTATAATTGAAGAAGTAACAATAGGACCAATACCTAAACTTATTATTGCTCCAAAATCTGTTCCTAAAATAGTTGAAAGAAAATCAAATCGTTCAAGTGCGTTTTTGCTTAATCCGTACAATTTTATATTGTACATAACAAAATATAACCCTAAAACAATTAATGTCCACTTCAGTTTATCATTAAATCCTGTCTTTTTTTCAGTAGGCTTTCTGACCTCTGGGAGATACTTTATTATTTGACTAAGCACCATATTTTCTTCAAGAAAGAGAGCTTTTTAAATACTCACCCATTTCAAATATATCACTAAATAAGTTATATCAAATAAATGCGTTATAGAATCATTAATTTTAGATAAAAATGTTTAAATATTTCTAACATATAAAAAAGGAATGAAAGATGTAAAGTTATTTAAGGTGTTTGGTATCCTCGTTATCATCACAGTTGTCTTTTTAATAATTCGGAATTATTCTTCTGATAAAATTTTAAAATCTCCTGAACAAAATTTAAGGGATTCATCGGAAGAAATTCCCGAAGATTTCTCCCTAGAGTGTACTAACGGTCTTGGTACAGCTTGTTGCGTCTGCAATACTCATGAAGAGAGTGATAATAATCTTGCTTCTGGAGAGTATTGTTCTTTAGCAGATGCCGAAGCTAATTGTCTGACATTTTGTAAGAACTATGGAGGTATTAAAGAAACGTTTGCCGGGCCTTGTATTGATCCAAACACTCCACTAGTTGCTTGGTGCTGTAAATGCCCCGGCTCAACAACTGGATCTACAAAACAGGGATCTAAACTTTTAGGTTCAATTGGCCTAAACAAAATGTGTGGATGTTTTGGAGCACTAAATGCCGGAACCACTCTGGGAGCTTGTTAAATGGTCAACATCAACAAATTTCTTCTTAAAGCATCTTTCTTTATTTTTTCCATTTTATTAATCACATCATCAACTTTCTTAGTTTCTGCTCAAATCAACTCTCAAGGCTGTACTGGGGGAATATCAAATGGAGATAAACAGATCTGCAAGGGAGATCATATGTTCTCTAGAAAAATTACTCAAACAGTTGGAGGCATTTCAATAGTAGTTACTCAACATAGTCAAAAATATACTGTGAAAAATACAAAAGAAGCCTGCGCAGTTGCTCAAGAGAGTTTGAAATTCAAAGCAAATTGTAAATCCGATGACGCGTGCACTTGCAATGCCATAACAACACCTGGTTTTAAGATAACTTCGAATTATCCTAGCCCGGGTTGTTGTTGGGTCAGAGGGTATAGCGTTACTTGTCAAAGAGGGGTGTGTTAATAACTTGAGAAATCTTTTCTTTTTCTCCCTAATCTTTGTTACGGCTTTTTCCGTACTTTTATTATTTCACGTAGTTTCAGCACATGTTATTTGTCCAGATGTAAAAAAGGATTACTGTGAAAATATTCTTAAAGACCCACCAGGCACTATGGTTGTTAGCAACACCCCCGTTCCGTGCACATCTAATTGTAGAACTCATGTAGATGGTTTATCTATCTGTTTTAATGGAGTTACTCTTTGTTTTCCATTAGTTCCTTCACCAAATGTAGCTAACAGTGTGACTCAATATAATTCTGCAGTCTCCAAAGCTTGCATGACCTCTAGTCAATCTTGTACTGTTGCCTCAAATGGAAATTCTGCAGCCCTAAATCTGCTTTGTGTAAATCAGGCTGGCGGAAGCGGTTCGGCAAACTTCTGTCATGCTAATCCTCCAGCGACTTGTAAACCCCCAGTAACTAACGGTAATGGTTGTAAAATCCAAGGTGACAAGCCATATGATAAAGCATGTGTTACTTTAGAGATGGACTGCAACTCATAATTAGCAAAATTTTTGCAATGCTCTAGCCATATAACCTTCTTTCTTTAACTTAACCTTTCTAAAATATTTTTAAACACTATCTGATAGATAAGGTGTCTTCAGAGAAATCTCTTTATAATTAATTAAAAGTTAGGCTTCCAATATGAATAAGATGTTCCCGGACTGTTTCGCGTATCAGTTAAATAAACAAAAGAAGGAATGCTTAAAGCCCCATTTGATTTATATTCATAGTTTATATCTATTAGGGGTTGATTGTCTTCTAAAGTTGAAATAGTTCTTAGTAAATTATCTCCATTACTATACACATAACTTGATTGATATTGTTTAACATTAACTCCATTAATTTCCTTTTTCAACAAATTAGTAGCCAAAAATCCTGCAGAGTTATAAGTATAAGAATCAGTCCATACAACAGACTGAGGTTTCGTAATCCTAGCATTTAGAAGAGTTCCATCTGCTGAGTAAGTTTCCACAGCATTTTCATTAGATGGGATAGTTGGATTTCGATAACCTGTAATAGAAGAATCATGTTTCACAATAGTGACCTCTTCTAAAGTACCTCTTAAGTCATCATACTCCGCAACAGAGTACAGATCGTTATCTAATTCATTAGTCATAGGAGTTATCACAAAACGCACCTTTAGAGGATATTGAGTGAGCACATCTCTATCTGTAACAATATCATAATTCTCATAATAATAGCCATTTAATGAAACAGGGATTGGCAAGTTTGGATAATTTACATCATCATAGGAGTATGTTGCATGCAAATCTAATCTATTGGAATCAACAATATCCCAATTAACAAGACGGTTTAATGAGTCATATGTATAAGTCGTCAGAGTATTCTCATTAGTTCCAGTCCATTGAGTTGAAAGAAGAATTCCTGCTAAAGAGTAAGTGTTAACAGAAATACCTGGAGTTACATAATCTGACGGATAGGTCACGGTTTCGTAAATATAAGTTCCATCTGAATTGTAATCTTTAGCTATAGTAAATCCTCGATTAGGTAAAGCCAAATTTGAAATTACATTGCCTGTCGATTCGCTTCCTGCACCATTATCTTCTTTGTTAGTTCCGCCAGGAGGATCTATACATTCACAGGTCTGAACATTACAAGTTTTCTCACCAGGACAAGTATTCGTAGGATTACACTGCTGGTTGCTTTGAAGAGGACCACTCCCACAAGGAACATCTATTTTTCTGACACACTTACAAGTAGCAGGACTACAAAATTCGTTTGCATTAACGCAATTTCCAACTTGACATCCATTAAGTACCAAATTAGAATCACATGTCGCGCCAGTTCCTCCTGCAGGAGGAGGAAGTGGAATTCCTCCAGATGAAATCCAAGGCTGAACTGGATAGTTGACTCCGGTCGAAGAAACACACATACACCAATTGCTTACAGGTCCAGTATTTCCAGTGCAAGTACTTCCGGCACCAAAATTAGCACAATCCGAGTTAGTTCTACATTGATGGGACGAAGATGAGCAAGCTGGAATCTTAGAAGGAGTTCCATAAAAATGTGTTCCTGGAGTATTAACTTGAGTTTGAGAAGTGGTGGTTACACTCCCTACCCCTGTACAATCAATAAGCGCTGTAACGAATATAGGATCACAATTATCTTCAGTAATAGCAAAAGTAATCTGCACAATTGCCGCTAATGGAGCTCTACCATGCTGTACAGCATAATTATCTAAATTATCTCTAATTTCTCTACAATCAACTCCCACTCTATGTCCTACTCTTCCATTAAAACTAAAGAATCCAAATCCAACGGAATCATCATATACGGAACTTACAGGTAAGTGAACATTAACTCCACTATATCGGTTAGTCATGAAAACATCGTAAGTTGCATCACTTTCAATAGATCCATGTAATCCAGACCTCACTCCTACAGACATTCCTTGATCTGTCTGGATAAACATTTGGTCATTGTCTCCACCATAAGTCACGTCGCTTCCTTTAAGGACTTTAGCATTTACAAATCCATAATTGCAATCATTGTGCCCTGGAGTAGAACTTGGAGTAACTGTTCCAGAATTTCGAGTGTATCCAGGAGCTGTTCCAGAGATTAGGTTAATTTGAGGTGCTCTTTGAATTCCAGTAATTCCGGGGCCACAAACTCTTACATCATTGAATCTTCCATTTTCCGCTGCTTGTTTTATTTTTGCTTCAAATTTAGCTTTCTTATTAGGATTTTGTGGAGCATTTGGATTATTTAGGTCAAAGCCATATTCGGTCATGGCTTGTTCAATATTTGTAGCAGACACCTGTCCTCCCTGAGCATTAAGACTTGCTCCCAACATCAATGTCGCAAGTATGGGTTTAGCACCAACAGTAGCCAATTGCTGGAGAATAACTGTAGCCCCCGAACTTAATGAAGACCAAGCAGTTGTAGCAAAAGTAACTATAACAGAACCACAATACCCGATTATAGGAATACTAACAGTTAGAACTCCGTAAGCTATAAAACCTGTAAGTCCAACCAATGCAAAAAGTACAAGCATTTGATAAAACTTTTGAGTTTGTTGGTAAGACAAAGTTTGCTGATATTGTCCGTAAGTAAGATGTTCCATAACGGTTACTGCTGGATTTTTTGGAATAAATCCTCTACCCGTAAAACCTCCTCCTCTCGGCAGGGTTTTGGAAAGAATTTCCTCAACGGGTGTAGAAACCATTTTATAAATGCCATAAGTTTTAACAACTTCTATAGTTGTCTTCAGTGTTTTTACGATACTCCCGCAGCCCACAGCATTAAAAATTCTATTGATTAAACTAGCAGCTTTCTGAATCTGATGAGATCCTCCAGGATTTCCAAAAAAGTGATGATTTCCTTGAGCAGATTTGTTAACCCTATACACTAAATGGTTTAGTATACAATCACACATATCTGCCAAGTTCCCATTAACAAAAAATTTCTTAAGACAATTTTTTAATTTAGACTCGAAAATATGATCTCCTAAAAGAGAAATGACCTCCGAGATTATAGGTGTATTCCTAATAAGAAGTCCCCACCAATCCGGTGCTAAAGATAGCTCAGAATCTTCTTCCACCGACTTTGAAAAACGATTTGAAACATAATTTCTTAAGTCTTTAGCATAAATAAATACCAAAGAAATTAAAAGAGCAACTAAAATTAATGAAATGGTTATCCATAATTTTTTATTTGATTTCTTTCTTGAAGATACAATTGGATTACTCTTTTTTACTGACTTAACTAAGAACTTACTCATCAAACACCAAGATTCAGAAAAGTAATTGGTATTTATATAACTTGTCCAGAATAAATTTTTCTAATCCTTTCTTTTTGTAATCTATTAATTACATATCTATCGACGATAAATCTGCTCAATGCCTCTTCAGTTAAATCATTAGAACGGTTCATTCTTTCTACAAAACTTTTGTCATGTTCAAGTCTCAAACCATGAGGCTCAAACATTTTGTAAATTTCAGGATTAGGAAGAAAAAATAGATGTCCTATTTTTATAGCCCTCTCTATATCGACCTGGCTTAAATTGTCTAGTTCGTCTACTTTTATATTATCAACAAATGATCTCACCAATGCACGCTGAAAAGAAGTCTCAAGTTCATCAATTTCATTGAAAATATAAATTGGTTGACCTTCCTCGTCAACACCTTTCCGAATATCCAAATCTGCATAACCAATCCCCCATTTATTTTTCAAAGGAGTTTTCAACCCATTTTCACGTACTAAAGGGTGATTTCTTTCAAACAAGTCTATTATTCTTGATCTTACAATTGTTTGATCCTCAGTTAAGTCAGCATAACCGTTTCCAAACAAACGATCGTAGTCAAATCGATCATCTTCGACAAAGCCCGTTTTTCTTAAGTCATAAGCCTTTTTCAAATCAAATTCTCTTAAATTAGGTTTTGTTAAATGTTCTTTTAAAAAATCAGCATATTCTACAATCCCTCTAATAATCTCTTCTCGTGCATCATCTCTAAGAATTTCTTTGTTTTCTCTTCTAAAAAAATCGTTGTATTCTCTACAAGCCCACTTAAGTCTACGCAAATTTATCCTTTCTGGAGGGTCTCCCATAACTTTAAACTATTTATATAGCTTATAAACTTTACTACTATATAATTACTAATTTATCACAGATATTCTAATTTAAATTTAGCAAACCTTAATATTTACGATTTTTCTTGAATAAATATGATTAAAAAAATTTCATCAAAAAAGAAGTCATATAACGGAGCAATAGTTCTCGGATTAAATGATGCAATCGTTGAGTCTTCTGGTGCTTTAGTAGGATTAACCTTTGCGCTTGTGCAATCAAATCTTATTGCTACAGCTGGATTAATTACTGGAATTGCTGCTGCCTTGTCTATGGCGGCTTCTGAATATTTATCTGCAAAAGAAGAGGGACATGAAAATCCTTTCAAGGCTTCAGTTTATACAGGTTTTACTTATCTTATAACGGTACTAATACTAGTAATTCCTTACTTTATCTTAGAAAATACATATCTTGCTGGAGGAATAATGTTATCACTAGTAATTTTAATAATTGCAGGATACACAAAATACGATTCTAATCTTCATAAAGAAAAATTTTCAAAAAAATTCGCAGAAATGTCATATATATCTTTAGGAATTGCAATAGTAAGTTTCTTGGTGGGTTTATTAGTTAGAAAATTAATTATTTAATCACTTATCTTCTTTCAAAACGATTTCTCCGCCATGTTTCTTAACAGATTCTACTGCTCCAGCAGAAGCAGCTTTTGCATGAATAACTAATTTGACATTCTGCTCAAGTTGACCGACAATTTTGTATTTAGGAAGGTTAATCTCATATTTACCCGTAGATTCTTTTGCGATTTTTTTATGTACTAAAGATGAAAGAGACATATTTGTGAGGTTGAACGTTTCAGGTTTAGGATTTCCAAATCGCATCTTAGTCTGTCTTTTACCAAAATATTTCTCATCGAGAGCATTCTTCAAAATCATAGTTTTTTTCTGGTCTCCTCGTTTACCAGTTCCGGCCATACCTACTCCCCCTCTGTGTCCACTTCCTCTAGCTTTCTTTTTGAAGCCACGTCCATGAGTATGACTTCCTCTAAATCTTCTTGATTTTCTTCTTCTCTTTAATTTAATAGTCATTATTCAGCATCTCCCCAATCTCTACCACGAATTTCCTCCATTAAGTTTTCATCGGCTAACTCTTCAAGTTCATCTTCGTCAACTTCTACAAAACCGTCTTCGGTGTCACATTTTGAACATCCAGTAGGAGGAAGTTTGCCATAAGCTATAAATCCACATTCACATTCCCAAGCTGTTTTTGACTTACTCATAACATTTTTTCCAATAATCTATTTATATTTTCTTTGTGATTTCCAAGAACTCCTTTACCAACTCCATAATGTTTCTTAGTCTCAATTCCTCTCCTTGGAGGGTGTAATCTAAAGAATGGTTTCAATCCTAATTCACCAAGTTTCTTTTTCGGAATGGAATCTACAACATGATTTGCATCAATTTTTTTCTTTGAATCAATAGGCTGACCTCTTAAAGATACAAGCTTTACCAAATTCTCTTTATTTATTTTTCCAAATGCAATAAAGTTTCTCACATTTTCCAATAATTTCATATTCTCTTCATTCTCTTCAATTAATATTGCTGAATATTTCCTTCTTAATCTCATATGATCCAAAGCTGACTGTATCCTATCCGGTATCTCTACCATTCCAGCTATTCTTATTGCAATTATCATTGTAACTTTCCTGTCTGTTTAAGAGCAGCAATACAAGCTCTAGCAGAATTTATAGTTGTTCTTATCTGTCCTTTTGTAGAAGAGTAGATATCATGAATTCCGGCAAGTTTTAATATTTTTTTACATTCATCTCCAATAACAAGACCAGTCCCTTGAGGAGCAGGAATAAGTTTTATTCTCACACTTCCACATCTTCCTTCAACAGCATGTGTAATACTATGAGGTTCACTGCAAGAACAGTCAAAGTGCCCACAACCTCTTATCACTCTTATTATATTTATTTTAGCGTTTCTTATAGCCTTTTCTCTTGAAGGTAAAGTTTCTTTAGATTTTCCTAAACCTATTCCCACATGTCCTTTCTTATCTCCAACTACAGCCATAGACGAGAAAGTAAGCACATTTCCTTCCATAGTTTTTTTCTGTGTCTGCCTCCATGCTCTTCTTTTTCCTCCTCCAAATTTTCCTTTTGATTGTCCAACAAGAAGTAAATCTTTTTCAACAGAAATAAGGCTATCTACAATTTCAGGTTCTAATATCCTTTTTCTTCTCAAAAGAATTTCATCAATATCTTTTATCTTACTATTCTTAACTTTCATTCCAATTTCAGTTTTAGGATTCCACGTAGCAACTGGGTCATGTTTAACTTTCTCCACACCCAAAGGTACATCTACAACTCCCTTAGGAACTTCAATCACAATTGGCGCTTCTATTTTTTCTTCTGTTTTTGGTTTCATTTGTTAAATTTTCCCTTAAGTTGATTAATAAGTTTTGCTGTTTCGCTTTTCTTATTTATCTGTTCATCATCTGGCATAATTTCCTTTGCACAAGGAATTTCAAATCCTGAATCTTTCAATCCTTTAACAAAAGCATATACTCTTGATTTTGGAACATGCCTAATTAATCCCAAGTCCAATATTCCTTCCTTAAATTCTTTAGATTTATTAGCTAAAAGACATCCAAGAAGATACGCAGCTGGTAGACTTTTTAGACTTCCAGATAATTTTTCAGGCCACCCATAAGAGATTAAATCTTTGGTGCTTGTGTTACAAACGACTTTATCTTGTGCAATTTCAGAAACAACTATTTGTCCAATCAAATACCTATTTGTTTTCCTAAACACTACTCTAGGTTTTCCTGAGCTTAACAAATGCAATCTAGCCTTATAATCTGTTCTAGATTCTTTTCTTCTCTTTCTCAGGGTTCTTTGAACACCTTTCATTATTTCTTACCTCCAATTTTTTCATTTTGCATAAGCGAAATTCTTTCCTTAATATGTCCTTTATTTCTAAAGTTTTTGCTTCTTATTTCATTTCTTAGTTTAAGATATTCTCCGTCACTCAATTTGGTTTGTTTTCTAAGTTCCGAGATATAATTCCTAAGCTTTCTTGTAATAGTAATATAATCTCTCTTTCTAGTATTAGGTTTCATTCTAATACTTCCAGCTCTTCTTCTCTTTCTTTTTTCGTTAGTTTTTCTTCCTTTAATTTCTCTTACAAATATAGCATTATCAACAACTAAATCTCTTATATCTTGTTTAGTGATAGCTTCTTTTATTTCGTCAATTCTGTTTGTGTTAAACATTACTCTACCGACTCCAACTCCAAGAGTTCGAGCTGCAAGTTCTTTCTTATTAGTTAAATCCATTTTTTTCTCCTTTAACATTTAAGATTGATATTTTCATTTCTTGTGCTTTTTTTATTATTTCCATTTTTTTCTTAGCTCCCAACTTTCTAGAGATTATAAGTATGTTTTTTAAATTTGCATTATTTAGATCTTTCATATTTCTTACAAGTAACTGAACCTTCCCATTTATCTTCCCAGATTCTTTTCTTGAAGACTTAAATCCGATTCTAGGAGATTTAGTATATCCAAATCTATTTTTTCTTATTTTACTATGTCTTCCAACAGCCGCTCTCCATCTATGTAATTTTGGTCTTCTTCTTCCTAATTTACTTAACTTGATAGTATTTCTTCTCAAAAATTTTCTCATTTAATTGCCTCCGGTTTCTTTGTTATAAAAATACCATCTTGGAAAATTCTTCTATCTTTTTCTGTTACCTTTGATGCTTTTTCGATATTAGCTGCAGTTTGACCAGCCTTTTCAATATCAGCACTTATTACTTTAATTTTGCTTCCTTCAATTTTTATTTCTACACCTTCAAGTATTTGTGCACTTCTTGGAACTTTTTCTCCCAAGAAATTAGTTATGACTAGTTTTGATCCATCAACTTTAACAGTCATAGGAAAATGAACATTACATACTTCAAGTTCATAAATAAATCTTTCCTGCAATCCAAGAAATATATTCTTAAGATGCGCTACTTGTGCTTTTATTTCAGCTATTTTTTTCTTATTAGTTTTTTGGCATGAAAATAAAATTTCATTTCCAGAAGTTGAAACTTTAACAAAAGGAATCGATATTTTTCTAGATATCGTCGAATTTCCCTTTGTAAAAGTAAGAGAGTCTCCATCAACATCCACATTTATGCCAGAAGACATTTCAACTTTAATCTCATAAGATTTTCTCATTAGTAGAAATATGCAATTATGCACCCTCCTAGTCCTTTTTCAGTAGCTGTATGATGTGTCATTATTCCTTTACTTGTAGAAACAACAACAATTCCCAAACTTCTTGAAGGCAAATATCTTCTAACATATTTATCTATTTCATGTGCCTTTACTACATATCTGGGCTTTACAGCTCTGCACATATTAAGCTTTCCAATAGTAACTTCCACACCTGCGTTAGTGTTTCTACACTCACTAATATAACCCTTCAGTTTACCGATTGCTAAAATCTGTTGAAGGAATTTTGAATGTTTTTTCAAAACAATCTTTTCCTTTTTAGCTTTGCGTGCATTCATGATGCAATTCAATCCGTCTGCTACAATATCTTGGCTCATAGTATTAACTGTATTTTTTGAATCCGATTTCCTCCGCAATTTCTCGGAAACAGTGTCTGCACAAATGTAAATCATACTGGTGTAAATGGGCTCCAAATCTTCCACATCTTCTACATTTTTGAGCAGCAATTCCAGTCTTTCGGTCTTTCGGTTTATTGAATTTCAAAAATTTCTTAGCAATCACAGGTTTACTCTTAAGCTGCTTCAAAATCTTATTCCAATCACTTGCTGTCATGCTATTATCTCCGTCTTAAAATTATTTTTCATAAACTCAATTATTTCTTCTTTTGTGACATGTTGTTTAGAAGGAACTCTTCCCATTTTTATTTTTCTTCTTTTTACTCTTACACCAGGTCTCTCAAAGACAACAGTTACATTAAATCCTTTTATTCCAATTTCCCTTATATATTTCATTCCTGGTATGTTGATATATTCATGAATACCAAATGAAAAGTTATTCTTATCTATTTGACTTTCTTTCAACCGATTATCTATCGCCCCCAATAATCTTCTAAGAACTTCAACAGCTTCTTTTCCTCTCAAAGTAACACATGTTCCCAACTCCATTTTAGGTTTTACCCCGAATGCAGGGATTCTTGTTCTTGAACCAGACTTTGTAATTTGAGTCTTTTTACCACTTACCATTTCAAGAAGCTTCTTAGCCTTATCCAGTTCTTTATCAACTGCTCCAGCACTTAGAACAACACGAGTTATCTTTGGAATTCTCATTACATTCTGTTTCATTGTATGATAATATGTCGCTTGTGTAAGACAACTTCCTCCTTTATTCCATCAATTTTTAAAGAAACATTACTTCCATAAATCTCATTTATCTTTCCAACTTTTCCAACATTACTTCCAGAAATAATTACTGCACTTTTTCCCTTTTCAAGAGAAATATGTTTTTTTACTTTATTTTCAAAATCAAGAATTACACTATCTCCAACATTCATTTTATCTTTAGAAATTATATTAGAACCGTCATGAAGATTATACTGCATTTTTCCTTGAAAAACAGCTTTCTTTCCAATTATTTTAATATATCTTGAAGAATCTTTTGTTTCCTCAAGAGTAAATCTTCCAGTATCTAACACATTTAATTTGTAGTTTTTATCTGCGTGAATTACTGAGAATAAATTTATAGGTTCATTTATATCAGTAACAATTTTTCCATTTATTTTAATCATTTTATTATGGACCATATGTTTAGCTTCCTTTGATGTTGATGCAATTTTAAGCATGTCTCTCAAAGCAACAACAACTGGAACAGTCTTAGAATTATTTCTAACTGCAAACGCTACATATTTAGTGCCTTTTCTTGGCAAAGGTAGTCCCTTTATTAATTCACTTCGTGTTTGGTGCATTGTGTTTTTCCTCCGATTTCTTCGACTCGCTTTTCCCAGTCTTATTAAGGCGTCGCGAATCATCGAGCTTCAATGCGACTATCTGTAGTTTGCTTGGGTCAAAATAGACGTTGATTTTTGTTCCGTCTGCCTTTTTCCTTGTCAATCCTTCAATAGTTGCTTTCAACTTCTTGACATCTACTTTCAGAACCTTTCCTTTCTGTTTCGCAAATGTTCCACGCATTACGACGACTTCATCTCCCTTTCTCAAAGGAAGAGATCTAGTCTTATGCTTAACGCGTAGTTCCTTTGATAAATGAGCGCTTAAAAAGTTATGCCTTATATGAAATGGAGCATTTACTCTAAACTTTCTTTGTTTTCTTGGTTGAATGCTTGAAACCCACGACGTATTAAATTCAGATTTCATAGTATCAAATTTCCTCCATCCACTGAGCATTTGTAAATTTGATTATTGGAAATAGTGATTTTCATAGTACAAATTGTGCAATTTTTGCAACTCCTTTCCATCTTTCAAAAACTTCTTTAGCAACAGGTCCTTTAATCTGAGTTCCTTTTGGGTTTCCCTTATCATCTTTCAAAAGCGCAACTGCATTATCTTCAAACATAACTCTCTCCCCAGTATTTCTTTTGTAAGGTTTTTTTTGTCTTATCACAACAGCATCAAAAACTTGACCCTTCATATCTGGCTTTCCAGCCCTAACCGAAACTTTAACCATATCAGATATTTTCGCAAACTGTTGTTTTCCTTTAGGAGTTTTTCCTTTCTTTACTCCAACAATTCTTACAAGTCTTGCCCCACTATTGTCACTAGCAACAACAACGCTTCCAATATTCAATCCTCTTGTAGCTCTTGCTGGAATTGCTTTCATTTTATTTTTTCTCCTCCAAGTTTTCAGCTTTTCTAATAACTTCAAGAACAACAGAATGTATTATTTTACTCAAAGGCCTACACTCTTGTGATTTAACATAATCTCCAACAGAAACATTCAATCCTTCAGGAATTCTTGAATGTAACCTTGTTTTCTTTCTCATAAATCTTTCATATTTATGAACCTTCATAGTTCTTTCAAATTCTATTACTGCTCTATTCCCAAATATTTTAGTGACTTTTCCTTGGAAAGTTCTCCCTCTAGTCCCGACTAACATTTTTGTTTCATTCATTTTTCGTTCTATTTTTTTGTCTGTCATTTTAATCTTCTATGGATTCATCCGAAAATCCCTGTTTAACAAGTATGTGTCTCACTTGTTTTTTATGATCTCCTTGTAACTCTACTGTTCTATCGCGAATTGTTCCCCCACAAGCCAAACCTTCTTTTAAGGATTTAGCGACAGCTTTCAAGTCGATATTCTTGTCAAACCCTGAAACCAGCGTAGTTAACTTTCCGTAACGGCGCTTTTCAGTTGTTACCTTTATCTTTTGTTCGCTCTTTGCAAGGTCTTCCCAAGCAATAGTCGAAACAGGTAAGCCGGTTCTTGGATCTATTTCCATATTTATTTTTTCTTCAATATACCGGATTTTTCCGACGCATTGAATGTGAGTATTCTCGCAATTGCCTTTTTAATCTCTTTGGTTTTTCCAGAGGACTTCTGAGCAGTTACCTTTGATTTTGCAAGTTCCATTCTTAAATCTTTCAGTTTGTCAGCTCGAGATTTAACATCCATTTTTGGAACTTCCTTAGCCCTTAAAACTGCCATTATTTAGAAGCCTCTTTCTTTCTTGATTTTTTTTTCATTTCTGGTTTTTCTTCACTGAACGCTATGTTCTGTTTAAGTATATTCATAGTTTTCTCATCAAGAATTATCTGATCATGTATATGGGCATCTGGCGGAAGTATACTTACTTTTATTCCAATAACTCCCATCTGGGTGGTTGCTTGAGCGATAGCTTTCTGAACAACTTTTGAAGGATCTCCTGTTTTCTTAAGATATCCTTGGGTGAATCTCCAAGTCTTCGCTCTTTCACTTGGCAATTTCCCTGACAAAACTAATTCAGCTCCAAGAGCCCCAGCATCCATAATACTACTTAATGTTCTGTAAGCAATTATTTTGAATTTCAAAGATCCTTTTTGCTCAAGCTGTATAGCCACACTATCCGCAACAAGCTGTGCATCAAGAGCTTCAGATTTTATTTCTTTAATATCAATATGTGGATTGTCTAATTTAAATCTCTTCTTCAAAACATCAGTAAGTTCTTGTATTTTTTCTCCTTTATATCCGATAACCAATCCAGGTCTATTTGTTGCAACAATTATTTTTTCTCCTACTGGCGTATATTCAATCATAACATCGCTAATTCTTCCTTTTCCTAAGGATCTCTTTACATATTCTTTTATTCCCAACTCTTCTTGCTTGAAATTAACGAATTTTTTCTCTTCCATTTTATTGTTTTTTCTCCTTTATGTCAGATTTGTTTTCACGAGCTTCAAGAATAACATGAGCTCTTTTTCCTTTTTCTCCACTCCTTCTTTGAGGTCTTGTAGCAAGATGAGCAGAAGCCGAAGTGATTCTTGTTTTAACCAAATCCAATCCATTAACAGAAGCATTGCCTTTTAAGGTTTTTAATAATGGTATGAATAACTTAGAAGCAGAAACAGGATATTTCCCAGACATCATTCCTTTTCCTTTTCTGTGAGGAATCTCTCCCTTGAATGGAACTGCTTTCTTCAACTTAATGACCTGTTCTAAATCAGCAATTGCGGAATCAATTGACTTTCCTTTTATGAATGAACAGATATACATTCCATGTCTCTTTGAAATGTGGAGGCCATATGCTCTTGCAATTGCCAAATCTTTCTTTGCTTTCAGAGCAATTTGTTTCTTTTCAGTTTCATGTTTGTGTGCAGTATGGTCATGTTTCTGATTAGCGATTTCATGTTCGTGTTCATGTTTTTTGTCATCGTGCTTCACAGTATGTTCATGCTTCTTCGCTTCTTCATGTTGATGTTTCATTTCATTTTCCATTTTACTTCTTAGCCGCCTTTGAACCTCTTGTAGCACCGATACCAGCTTCAGAGTGTGTAACTTTCTGTCTTGTCAGAGCAAATTCTCCAAGTCTATGTCCAATCATTTCCATTTCAACTTTAATATTTTCGAAACTCTTACCATTATAGATTCCAATTTCCATTCCAACCATTTTAGGGACGATAACAAGGTCTCTTAAGTGCGTTCTTATTTTTCTCTTCCTAGACATTTTTTCCTCCGAAAGTTTTATGAATTTCTCTACAAATTCAGGATGTCTCAAAACAGATCTTCTGCTTCTCGCAGGAACATACTTCAAAGAATCTTTCAATGAAAGAGCCTTCAACTCTTCAAGAGTAAGTCCACAATATCTCTTATCCTTTGATTTTAGGGTTACTTCCTGTGCCATTTATCTCTTTCTCCTTCCAGTTCTTCTTGGACGTAAATGACCTACTTTTCTGCCTGGAGGTGCGTTTCTCTTAACTGTCTTTGATTTAATACGCTTACCTCTACCTGAACCAAATGGATGATCTACAGCGTTAGTACTTACAGCAGATACTCTTGGCCATAGTTTGTTTCTAGCCTTCGCTCTATAATGATTTACTCCAGCTTTCATCTTAGGTTTCTGAGTTCTTCCATCTCCAGCAATCGTTCCAATAGTAGCCCTACAGTCTCCATCTAAACGAACCTCATTTCTGTTAGGCATTATAATTCCAACTCGACCATCTTCGTATTTTTTATGGACTAATGCGTTACTTCCAGAAGTTCTAATCATTTTTCCTCCATCTCCAGGATTTACTTCAATATTGAATATTTTTGTAGCAATAGGTATGGATCTCAAACTCATAATATTTCCTTCAGCAAAATTTTCTCCACCCATCTCTACATTTTTTCCAAGCATAGCTCCATTATGTGCGACATTAAAGAATATTAGTTTACCAATTTTTAATTTCAGCAAAGGAGCAGAGTGTGCTGCAGAATGTATCAATTTTATAATTTGAGCTTGACCTGATGCTATGGGATATCCAACTCTATAAATGAAAGCTTGCTTTCTTGCCTGATAGGATAAACTTCCCTTACCTCTTGCCTGGGATATAATTCTCTTACCCATTATATCATTCCCAGCTTAGTAGCGACATCAATAGCTGGATTCTCCTTTGCAAGTTTAACATAAGCGTATTTCTTGTTATTTCTAATTAAAGTCCTCACAGAAATAACTTTAACAGAAAATATTTCAGAAACCTCTTTTGATATTTCTTCTTTTCCTTCTCGTCTATCTGTCTCAAAAATTAAAGTATTCTCTAAATCAATTAATTTCACTGCCTTTTCCGAAGTTATTGGTTTTAACATTATGCGAGCTCCTTGAGTGAATTCTCAGTATACAGAGTTAATCTTCCAAGAGGGTATATATCAGAAATAGAAACTTCTTTAGCGTTAACAACATCAACACCCTTTAAAGAAATCTTTTCTTTCTTAGATTTTACTAACAGCAACCCTGCATTATTCTTGTAGTTCCTTCCTCTTGTTTTTCCTCTACCAGCTCTGATAGTTTTTTGTTGCAAAGCAACAAGATAATTTTCTCCTAATATCTTTCTAATCATCTCAACAAAATTCTTTGTCTTAACATGTCCAGATAAGGATAAAACTATCGGAACTGCAATTTTTACATCAGATAATCTTTCATATCTACCCGAAACATATTTTTCATGAGCTGTAGCAGCAAATGCAGAATGCATTGCAATTTTTTCTTCCTTAATATTCATCTTCAAAGGTCTTGAAATAATTCGAGGAGCATGAACTGCTCTTCCTCCTCTAGCTTGGTTTATTTCAGCTCCAACCCAATAAAATTGTTCTCCTCTTCTCCACATAGCTTTTCGAGGGACTCTAGCAATTCCTTTACCATAATGTCCCTTCCAGTCGTGTCTTAAATGACTTATAGTTCCAGAAGCAGAGTGTCTTCTTCCAGCAGTCTTAGCTGGAGAGTATGGAGAATATTTTTTAGAAATTTCATAATATTTCTGGGCTAAATCTTCTCTTACTCTTGTATCAAAAAATTGAGGCATCTGAACATCTCCCTTCTTACTTCCAAATAAATCATAAACTACAGCTTTCATGCGCAATGCACCTCTAACAAATCATATTTTTTTCTTGTCTGTTTTAATGTTGGTCTCATTGGTTGCGTAACGAGTATTTGTCTTTTAGCAGGACCCTGAACACTACCATGCAATAAAATATATTGCCCTCTAACATTTCCATATTGTTTAAATGGTTTACTAAACATTTTTTCATCAGCAATTCCTGAAGATAAAACTTTCAAATTATAATGGACTCTTGAGAACATACCTAACTGTCCAGACAAAGGAACTCTAAATATAACTCTTGCAGGATGCCAAGGACCCAAACTTCCAGGTTTTCTTATACCTTTTTCAGATTTGTGAGCCTTCAAACTTATTCCAAATCTTTTAACTGGACCAGAAAGGCCTTTTCCAGTCGTTAATCCTCTAACATCAACCAAGTCTCCTTTCCAAAAATCTGAAAGCATTATTTCTTTACCAATATAATTTTTAATAGTTGCAATTTTGTCCTTACTTCCAACAGCAATTTCAATCATATCAGGAGTTTTCTTTATATCATGATTCTTAGGCATTGAGTAAGCTAAAACTCTAACATCGTCAAAATCTTTCACTGAATCGAGTGCAGAAGTATTTGCAGGATTTTTTGTAACCTTTACAATTCTCTTTAATTCTCTATCGTTTGAAAATACAAATTCATTAGAAACAAGTCCATTCTTGTAGAATCTTACAGAATAAATTTTCATAGGAGGAACTTCAAGAACAGTTACCGGAACAGCAAGCTTCTTACCAGATGTCATAGATTTAGGAGTTCCGTCTTTAACTATCGCGGTAGCCATTCCAGCTTTATATGCAATAAATCCCTTCAAAGATTCTCCAGGAATAACACTCCAGTTAACACTAGGTAAAAATCTTTCAGCCCTTACGCGGGGCCAAAATTGTAAACTTCCATATCTCGGTCTTGATAACTTTGCCATATTTTATTCTGTTATTATGGCGCAACTCTTCCATTTTGTTTATAAAATGAAAGTCTAAAAATCATTAGATTTTTCCTACTTCCAAATTTAGTGACGTTTAGCGTTAGCAACCGCAAACGTCTCATTTCTACAATTCCTTCTCAGAAAATGAGTATATAAACTTTACCTATCTTTTTTGCAAAGTTTGAGTTAGAAAATCATAGATTTTCTATGTATAAATCTTCGCCATCAATTTTGAAAAAAATGAAAAAATCAAAGGTCTTACTTAGAAGACTTCATGTGATTTACACCTAACATATAATAGTTAGATGCAAGAGTAAGATGCACAAGCATATTACCCCAATTAGCCCAATGAGCAGTAAACGAGGCAATTACCAAGATTACTACTGGAGGCCAAGTAGTGTATTGAAGTCCCCATTAAAATAGAATCGCTATACCGAATACTATCTCGGAAAGTATCAAAATCCATACCCAGAATGAAGGTGCCCAAGAGAATAGAACCATGTCCGAAAGCATTTCTACTATTTTTGAAGAACCCATATCGAAAAGTTTCATTATCCCAGGAACAAACATCACCAATCCAAGAAGAATACGGTTTAAGTTTCCAGCGTGTTTATTAAACATTTTACCTCTCGTAAAAAAGAGAATTATTTGTATTTAAATTTATACTAAATTTATCCGACGAGGTCAAATTCATAGTTTTTCTTATTTCCATCAATTATCAATTTTCTGACAATTTTTCCGCACCTTACAGCATTTTCCCGCATCTTAACAGGATCTTTTTCTTTATAATCCATTTCTATATTCTCAATATTAAAATCATGTCTTACTTCAGCATCCTTAAATTTCTCAACATCAAAGAATAATTTTTTAGCGAACTCAGGATTTTTCGTCTTTAATTTACAAAAATCAACTTTAGGTCCATTCACAGAAGAACTTCCTGGTTTCGCAGATTTCGGAGCTTTAGGTTTTATTTTCAATTCACTGTATTCTGTAGAGAATGATAGAGCAACAAACGCTCTTGGAACAGACTCGCAAATCTGGATTATTTCTTTACCATTTAACTCTCCAGATATAGAATATTTTTTCACACCCATAAATTGACTTATGTCTTTGTATTTTATATTCGATGGAAGTTCTTTAGTGGATATAATGACTCCTTCAACTTTCGTTTTCTTTTCATCAAGTTCTTCAGCACAGGCTCTTACAAACTCGCTCGCATATTCACTAGTAGTCACAAATGAAAATCCATCTTTATTTTTTTTACATTGGACAATTGCTTTGTCTTTGAAAATTCCTCTACTATACTTTTCAAATTGCAAATGCGAATAATAGTCTGTTCTCTTTTCGAATATTTTATGTATGAAAAAATCCATCTTTAAATTTAATAAACCTCCTTTATAAATTTTTCAAAAATTGACTTCAATTTGATTTGAATTTTTAAGAACCTTTATATACTAAAAAGCCGTCGACAGAGTATGGCTATAACGAATAAAGACGTAAAGAAAATTTTTGTTACTGGATTACTTTTGTTTTTAATTATCATGTCTTTTCTAATTGTAAAATCAATAATACTTTCAATAGTTGGAGGTTTAATTCTGGCTTATATAACTATTCCAATCTATCGTCGTATAAACAAGATTATTCCTTCTAGAAATGTTTCAGCTGGAATAATGTGCGTCCTTATTATTTTGATAATTATCATTCCATTATGGTATGTTATGCCAATAGTCATTGAACAGATATTCAAACTTTTCAGCGCAAGCCAAAGCATAGACTTTTCCAAAGTAGTGATAAAATTGTTTCCAACATCCCAATCAGAGTTTCAGGAAAAAGTTACAACAATGATAATTCAATTTATAGGAAATTTAACTTCTGGCATTATAACTTATCTGATAAGTTTTCTTCAAAATTTACCAACAGTTTTATTGAATTTGGCAGTATTTCTATTCGTCTTCTATTTTACTCTTAGAGACCATGATGAATTTGGAGACTTTGTTTCAGGAATATCGCCTTTCAAAAAAGAGAAAGAGTCTGTTTTAATAAATAGATTCAAAGGAATAACCTCGTCAATTATATTTGGCTATATTATTATTGGTGTGGTGCAAGGTTTAGCTCTCGGATTAGGTTTTCTAATTTTCGGAATTCCGAATGCTCTTGTGCTAACCGTTATCGGAATATTGGCATCAATGCTTCCACTAATAGGTCCATGGTTAGTTTATATGCCAATACTTACTTTCTTACTCGTAGGAGGCCAAGTTGGAGTAGCCATAGGCTTCGGAGCCTATTGTATATTTTTCGTTTCTACAATAGATAATATAATTCGTCCATATATAGTAGCCAGAAAAACAGGAACATCATCAGTAATAGTATTAGTCGGTATGATCGGAGGACTATTTGTCTTTAATATATTAGGAATCATACTCGGACCTTTGATACTTTCATACTTAATATTATTTTTAAGAGCATACAAAGATGGAGCCATATCCGATTTATTCTCGCCTACGGAATAATTTTAAAGGATAATTCGTTTTTAATCATATGAAATTGAAAATTCGTTCTTTAAATATCAGTTCTGGAAAACCTGTAGCATTCATACACGAAGACTATGCAAAAAAATTGAGTATTTCTACAGGAGACAAAATTACAATTTCTCAAGATGGAAAGGAAGTTATTGCAGTAGTAGACTTAGCAAAAGGATTCGTTCATAATGGCGAAATAGTTATTTCAAACGAAATATCTTCTTTTTTAGGAAAAAAATCCAAAAAATCAGCTGAAGTCACTATTGCTCCAAGTGCACAAGGTTCTAAAATTTTACAAGACAAGATTTCTTGCAGAGAATATACACAAAAAGAATTAGACATAATAATGAGCGAGATAGTAAACAATCGTCTTTCAGAAGCAGAGATAGCTTATTTTGTATCTGGAGTAAATCATTGTGGGATGTCTGAAAATGAAATTTTTAGAATGACAAATGCCATAGTAAATACTGGTAAAAAAATAAAATGGCCACATAAGATAGTAGCAGATAAACACTCAATAGGAGGAATTCCAGCTAATAGAACTACTCCTTTAATCGTTTCAATATGCGCAGCGGCTGGCGTAATCATACCCAAGACTTCTTCAAGAGCGATAACTTCGGCTGCAGGAACGGCAGATACGATTGAGGCAATAGCCCCTGTAGCTCTATCAATTGACAAGTTAAAACAAGTTGTAAAGAAGACAAATGGTTGTTTGGCTTGGGGAGGATCTTTAGGTTTAGCACCTGCAGACGACAAATTAATTCGTGTAGAAAAAATGCTTCGGTTAGATCCAGAACCTCAGCTTTTAGCGTCTATTCTTGCGAAAAAGGTCGCAGTAGGAAGTACTCATGTTTTAATTGATATTCCTTACGGTTATGGTGCGAAAGTTTCCAAACCAAGAGCCGAGCACTTAAAGAAAATGTTCGAATCTTTAGGAAGAAAACTAAAGTTAAAGATAAAAGTAGTGGTCACCGAAGGATTTGAACCGATAGGAAATGGGATTGGTCCAAATTTAGAAATAAAAGATATTCTTCGCGTTTTAAAGCAAGATAATTCTCCAAAAGATCTTGAGCATAAAGCAGTATATCTAGCAGGTTTAATTTTAGAAATGGTTGGCAAATCTAAGAAAGGATTAGGTCAAATAAAAGCAAGAGAACTACTCTACTCTGGTCAAGCATACAAGAAATTTTGTGAAATAATAAAAGAGCAAGGTGGCGACGCAAAATCTTGGTTATCAGAATCAAAATATCACCACACAATATTAGCTAAAGAATCAGGAAATATTAAAAAAATAGAAAATCAACGATTAAATTATCTCGCCAGATTATTGGGGTGTCCTAACGATAAAGCTTCTGGATTATACTTATACAAACATACAGGTGATAAAATAAAATCTGGAGAGGATTTAGTTACTCTATATTCAGAGTCTAAGGAAAGACTTGTCGAAGGAATCAAATTTTTCAAAAATAACCGCACTATTACTATTGATTAGCGAACACAAATCTTTTTATATCAAAAACTACAAAAATTTACATGAAAAAAGAAGAAACGTATATTGATGGAACAGTTTCTTACATAAAAAAGAATCTTCAAAAGGGTTACAATCGTGAGTCTTTAAAATGGGCTTTAATGAATCAAGGAAAACCTCGAATGGAAATTGACAGAGCATTCAAACAAGCAGATGCAGAAATAGCGAGAGAAGCTCAGATGGCCAGACAACACCAATCTTCTTTAGCCCCACAACCGATGATAGAACCTATTAAAGAAGAACCTAAGCGCGGTTTCTTCTCAAGATTATTTGGGATTTAATCTAAATTCTTTTCGGCTTCATTACTTTTATTGCGACAGCAACAACCACAGCAACTAAAATTATGATAACTCCCAACACCCAATATTTCTCTTTCCCCTCTTTTTCAAAAGCAATAACGTATTTTGCTTCTGCAGGTATTTGTGTTGAATAATAGGCAAATGAGTCATCTTGCGAAGTCATCTCAATTTGTTGCATTTCCCAAATACTTTCTCTTTCCTTTATCGCAATAAATGTCGGTTTTCGAGCGTTTATCTCGTCCAAAGGAATTTTAAGGTTAAGAATAATATCTCCACTAAATGACATAGAATCAATAGCAAAGAAGTAATTTAGATTATAATTTTCCCGTATATCTTCTGGTAAATCATTTACAGAGCCATAAGCACTGATAAGAACTTCACGTGAAAAAATACCAGAAGCCCTGCCAAATTCAATAGACTCAATTGGAGGCAATTCATTTACAAGTATCTTTATTATTTCAGGATTTCCTGCCCAGGAATATTTCATCACGCCAGAGATATATTGCGAAGGCTCACTGATAACAAATGTGTTAGAATTAGTCGTCATAGTAGCAGCATTTGTCGTGGTAGCAGAAGCAAATTGGCTATAAGCTCCCAAATTACCCGCGGCATCCCTCGCTCTCACTCTAAAATAATAAGTAGTTCCTGGATTTAAACCTGAAACCGTCGTGCTCAAAACATTTCCTAAATTATTTGCCTGCCATCCAGTCACATAACTCGCAAAACTTGCCGAAGGAGAAACATCAACTAAATATCCAGTCACTCCCACATTATCCGTCGCCGCACCCCAAGTAAGTTGAATCTGATTTTGGCTTAAAGCAGCACTATAGTGGCTTGATGGAATACTTGGTGGTGTGTTGTCTTTAATTTCAAGCACAAAATTAGTTGTTCTTGTAATTCCTCCACCTGTTCCTGTAACTGCAATTGGATAATTTCCAACAGGAGTTGATGAAGTCGTGGTTATAGTGAGTTGCGCGACACAATTTGGAGTACAAGATCCCGAATTAAATGAATAAGATGCTCCTGCAGGAAGCCCACTCGCTGAAAAATTCACGGGTTGAGGATTACCACTAACAAGATTCGCAGTAACATTAGTAATTAAAGAGTTTCCAGGATTTGAACTAATATTTTCGGAGCTAACTAAATTAAAGTTAAAACTTTGGGGTGGGGGATTCAATGTAAAAGTAACTTGTCTCCTCACTAAATCTCTATCATATGTAGGTTCAGTAGGATTTGCATTTTTTCTAGTATAATACAAATAAGGTGTTTGTCCGGTAACTTCAAAATTTCTCGAAGATGTTTCTTCGAGTAAAGATGGATACACATAATACTGACCTCCAGCATACTGTCCAGCAGGCATCCAAGGCAAAACAGCAGACATCAAAAATTGAGGAGCCCCCCAATTTATCAAATCAGTAGATAGAGAAAAGTAAAACCCTCCTTGTGTAGGATTTGAAGGATTTTCCCACACTCCAACCATGATATATTTTCCCAAATAATTATTATATGTTAAACTATTACTAAATTTTAAGAGATTCATTTGCGAAACTGGTTGGCAAATATGGTTAGAAGGATTGGTTACAGAAGTCAGATAGGGATTTACTGGGACATTATTAAATCCCGTTCCATCCCAAAATCTCCAGCTAGTAGGATCAGCAAGATTCTGAGTTCTCATAGGACAAGAACCCCATGTTTGAAAGTTTTGATAAGGCTCAACTTGTAAAAATGAGTAATAATATCCGTCTTTTTTGATTATGTTGCTCGGAGCAAAATATCCATAGGGTGCTCCAGAGTTAGCATTATTCGCGTATTGCCAAGGGATAGAAGCAACTAAATGGTTAGGCGCAGCAGTTTGTGTATAAGTTACGCCAGCATTTGTTGAAGTAGCAAAGGTTATTGAGTTATACCAACATGATTGATAGTTTGGACAAGAGCTGGTATATAAGTGTCCATGATATTCATTATGGACTAATGTATAAACTATTTGTCCATCAAAAGTATACGGCGCAGTAATCCATTCATGATCATTATATTGTGCAGGATCAGAATTCAAACTAGAACTCATAATAATCGGGCAAGTATTGTTAATCGTGTTCAGACTGCTTCCAACAAATCTCCTATTAGTATAATGCGAAGCTATCAGCTGTACATTTCCATTAATATCTCTAAATGCTCTAGCGGGCGAGTCCGGAATGTCATCTTGCGCACATTTCTGAGTAGTCCAGTCAAAAACTACTTCTTCAGGCCCCAAAGAAATTGAAATTTGTTGCGCAGAAACTACACCCACAAATATTAATATAATAAAAAAAATCAAAACCTTCTTCACAATTAAACTCCTTTTTCTGATAATATAAATCTTGTTATTTGAAACAAATTTCGTTCAAAAGTCCCATGCCACCCGGCAGTATCAGAACCAACCCCCTCAACAAAATTGGCACGAGCCATAACGTCTACTTTTCCGCTACCTATTGCTGGTTCGTTTCCGTTATTGCAAATTTCAAATATTAATTTGTCTTCTGATTTAGAAAATTCTACGTTTTTAATTCCCAAGTCAACATATCTTGTTATATCTCTTGTTACAGCTAATTCTTTTTCCCCATTTTGTGAATT